>ERZ1643249.382-NODE-382-length-52507-cov-105.537329_pt1 | contig 52507 bp, 77 predicted proteins | sample MGYA00579263_ERZ1643249 | MGnify/ENA primary metagenome ERZ1643249 (study PRJEB29033, sample SAMEA4952264) | chicken gut metagenome | biome: Broiler Chicken; feature: Gastrointestinal Tract; material: Caecum | place: Ireland | collected 2018 | study: Broiler...
AACCACGGTTCATCATTTATAACCATTGTTCTAACCTTGCCGAATTCGACATTTTCGAAAATCTGAATTTCATTTTCCATCTTTAAATAAATGTATATGTGAATAATCAATGTTTTTAATTACTCTGCAAATACAATGGTTAATTGTCAATAACCAAACAAAAAGAGCAAAAAAGAGGAGAATTTAACCTCCTCTTTTAAATTTGTTCATATATTAACGGAATGGGCATGTCATGGCAAGTTCAGAATCATATTCTGTGTTTTTTATTTTAATGGGAGTACTTTCTCCTGTAAAACATAAACTCACCTTATCACACATAATAGAATTTACTACCATAGAAAGATAGCTTATACTAAATCTTTGAGTTATTGGAACTACTTCTCCATCAGAGTCAAAAGGTATCAATTCTTCTGCTTTTTTATTATAGTCAATGTTTTCGGCATAGATATAAATGCTGTTATCTCTAACACTTACATCACATACGCTGTTAATATTATCCGAAAGCAAAGAGATACGTCGTAAAGCAGAAATTAATGCTTTCTTATCAACATTGATACATGTCTTATCAGGAAGATTAATCAGCCCGTCAAATGGAGGAAGGGCTTTTTTCTCTAATTTTTGAATCAGAACCATCACATCTCCACAAACAAACATCATATTGTTTTCTGAATTTGTTATTTTAACATTCTTGTCCTTAATTGATTTTAAAGCAGATTCTAACCCATCAAAAGCCGTTTTATCAATAGAAAGTGTACATTCTCCCTTATAATCAATTTCTGTATATGTATCGTAGTAAATATTATGTCCCTCAGAAGCATACACTTTGGCAATACCTTCAGACAATACGATATGCACACATTGTTTATTTGGGAAAAATTCATCTTCCAACAAAAAAGGTTTGCTCTTTTCAATCCAATATAATAGCATGTTTGCATCAAAAAGGAAAGATTCAGTAGTAGTATCTATTTTTAATACAGGGAATTCGCGAGCATCTTCAAGAGGGAATTTAATTGAACCATTCTCTGCCTTAATCTCTGCAATGCCTTTATATGAATATTTATCTATTTTTTCTTCTTCAATATTGATTTCAATTAAATCATCATTGATCAAAGAAATATATTTTCTCAATTCTATAGAATCAATGCAAAACACAATATCTTCTTCCGAAGATTCTACTGGGCATTTTGCTTTAATAGCATTTTTACCATTATAAGACATAATCCAGCAATCATTTCCCTTTATTGTTATTTTAGCACATCCCAAAATAGGAAGAATCTTCTTGCTTCCTGCATAACCACCTCCGACTACAAGTCCGGAAATTAAACTTTTTCTGTTAAATACGATTTTCATTGTCCAACTATTATTTTTAAAATTTCATCTATTCCATTTCTTAAAATCTCTTCATTTTATTGTAGGCATTATACTCAACCTCCATTGTCTTTACAAAATTTCTTGCCTCTTGTGATTTCATATTTTCTTTGATTTGAATTAAACTATGCTGTCACTTTTCTTAATTCTCGTAGTTTCCTGCCGACAGCTTCGCAGAGAACTCTTGCCATCGTCACCTCTACCGCATTCCCAATAAACTTCTTCTGTTCGGCTTGTGTACCGATCAGTCTATAGTCTTTTGGAAATCCCATGATTTGTTTAAGTTCAGGTATCTTAAGCATACGCATCAAGATATCAACTATGCCATATAGAGCCATGAACTCCTTTATCTTCCGGGTCATGGGGCTATCGCTTTCATATACCCTAATAAGAAAATCACCTTCTTGCGTACATACTAAGTAAGGTGGCATCTTATCCATGCGTGCGATGAGAGTAAAGCATGGATTTTCTATATTGCCGCCGGCAGACATAAACTGTGGATTCATCAGGTAGTGCCACTTTCGGTTGGCGGTGATAACTGGTGCAGGATCATCTACCTGGCTGACATTATCGCCATTGCCATAATACGCAGCGAGGAACTTCACACCTACCAAAGCATGATTATCCTTGCACTTGACAGTATGTGCGGGTCCATCAATAGGAATATTCTTACTTTCCGGGTGACCACTGAAATACTTTGAGAGGAAATGACAGTCTACCTTTGCAAATCGGTTGTTAGTAGTAAGCACTCCACAAGGTTCTTCTACTGATTTACAAGTATCTTGAGGACGACATGTATTGTATCTGGAAAGGAACTGAGCATTTACTACACCTAAACGACCTTGGCAACTGATGGTTGGGCATGGTTCGTCTATTCCGGGAGGAATATGTTTTCCAGTCTTTCCGTTGATTGAGTTATATTTCAGTAGCCATTTATCTTTTCCACCTACTACAAACTTAATGAGACCAGCATAGATGCGTTCAAGTGTTTTCTCTGACAATGGCTTCTTCCGGGTGAAGATACTTGTTCCTTCGTCTTCAAAATCTAATACATCCTTTACAGGTTTCCATTTTGCAAGGCTGCCGAACATATCTTGCTTGCCTTCTTTGCAGTGGGTGGGTTCTGGAAACACAATTGGTAGCTCATTCTTGGCAAAGATGCCAAAAAAACGCTTCCGACTGGTGTATGCTCCATAGTCAGCAGCATTCATTATCCGGTGATCGAAGTTATATCCATAAGATTTCACGTTATGCACCCAACGGGTGTAGTCTTCTCCTTTGTTCATGGATATTGGCCTACCATTCTCATCCATCGGGCCCCATGACATGAACTCTTCTACATTTTCAATCTGGATATAATCTGGGTTAAGGGATTCGATATAACGAAAAAGATGTTCAGCCAGTGTCCGGCTGTCTGCATCCCGAGGCTGGCCACCTTTGGCTTTTGAGAAGTTCGTACACTCTAAAGATGCCCAAAGTACCAAGCGAGCTTCCGGATATAATTGCTTCATCCGTTGTACGTGTGTAACCAGTGGAGAAAGCTCAAGTGTTCGAATGTCTTCTGTGAAGTGCATCGCCTCCGGATGATTAGCCGCATGACTGGCAATGGCATTGGCGTCATGATTGACACAGGCAATTACTTTTGCACATTGTTCTCCATTTATTCGGGCAGATTCAACACCTGTAGAGGTTCCACCAGCTCCACAGAATAAATCAATGTATAGCAGGTCTATAGTATTCATTTCTGTTCTATTATTCGTTAATATTAGGAATCTGACCAACTTTCATGTAGTAGTCCATATTTTCATGCAGAGAGCTTTCTTTTCCGTTTATTATATCAACTACATTATTCCATGAACGCATTACATTCCGAGCCAAACATGATTGTCTTTTTGGACAATCAAGCGCATTTGCTACCATCCGAAGCGTATTAGCTATTTCTTTAAGCTCCCAAAGAGGAACATTAATGGTTTCATTCACTTTCATAAGATATTTATTTTTTCGTTATTCAACATTTCTGCAAATTCTGCAATTATACCATCTCTATCAACGTCAAGAACCCGATTGTCTAATACATATGAAAGGACTTCGATGGATTTTCTTTTTTGAGCTTCAACTCCCTTATTAAACATATTCAGCATGGAATTCTGACGATATGCAAATTCTCCATTAACAACAACAGCATAGCTTCGCCAAAGTTCTCTGTTTGCAATTTCTTCTAAACTTTTTCCCATTTCAATTTTCTTTTTGTTACTTTTTTAATAGCTTCATTGAAAACTACATCAATATCCCTTAGTGCCTTCCTAAACAAACGGGTATCCATTTTTCGAGGAGTGCCATTATAAGGATTAAACCATACAAAACTGTCTTTTAAATCTTCTATAATACCTTCTTCACCATTAGTCAGAGAATCATTAACATAAAAAAGAACGCGATTAAGATACTCAATGAAGAAATGACAATAAGCACGCATATAGAACTTTGTATAAAAAAGCTGTTTTGCAGTGCCAGATATAATCCTTTTGCCTGAATCATCATATTTACCTAAAACCGCTTGAAGATCTTTATAAGATTCAATTGCTTCATTCGATAGTTTATCCTCACTGGAAACATAATCAGACGGGTCAACATCATAACCAAAAACATTCCCCATGAAAATAGAAAAATATTCAGCGTCAGAATAACTAATACCACCAGTTTTAGCCAAAGTTGTACAATCAACAAATCTAAAGTAAGCTTCGTAATATTGCAAAACCGCAGCAGCAGACAACAATCGCTGGCACAACAGCGCACGACGTATATTCTTATCCTTTCTCAGATTCTTCATATTCACCCGGCTTTAAGATTATAAACCTAACACCGTCTATCATAACAGAATCAACAGCATCTTTCCGAATCCATTGCGTCACAGTCTCGCGAACAACACCGCGAAGCTCCGCATAGTGACGAACAGTTACCAATCTACTAATGTCATACATCTTTTTCTCCATAATTACTTTGTTTTAAATAAGTTAATAATAAAATCTCTTCCTTTACCAGTCCAACGTCTATCATATTGAATTGTTCCGTTGTCAAGCTGTATTTGTTTTACCGAAGTATATCCTTTTTCAGAGTACTCGGAATACATCAACCATGTGCCATTCTGCTTATACTGAATACGTTTTTCTTCAAGCAGCTTATTTAAAGCTATCGCAGACTTCATCCCAAGTTCTTTGGCAATCTCACTCGATGTATATGTCTTGCCGTTATGAACGAGAAGTTTCACGTGAGCCTCAGACTCTTTTGCTTCAAGCAAAGCAGCCTCTTTCGCTTTATATTGTTCAGCCCAAGCAATAGCCGCCTCAGCAGGATTTGTAAAGTCTGGCAATTGAATTACGTTTGAACGTTTCTCAATCTCCAATTCCTCCCATCTATTGATAATCTTTTCACGTAACAATGCGTCATAACCCGAAGCGAGAATTAAACAACCTTTCTTTGTTAGATTGTAACAAGGGTCTTTTCTTTGAGCGTTGTTTGGTAACTGTCTGACAATGAACGTAAGCTCAAAATTGAGCTCATGTACACCTTGATCTAACAAAGATCTAATGTCGCGCATGACATTCCTGTGTTCTTTTCCTGTTAATTGCGCTATCTCTATTGAGGTAATATACTCCCTTGCGTTTACAGTTTCGCCAACTTTTAATAAATTAGATTCCATATCTTTCATCGTTTTTATTATGATGCAAAGATAACACAATGCTCGCAATTAGCAATACGCAATTCGGTATCTAACTCCAATTTAACACATATACACGCAAAAAAGAAGCGGACATCAGAAATAAATCCAATGTCCGCCCGCATATATTGAAAGAAAGGTGATGAAGAATCTAACACGGTGCAAAGATAAGAACTATTTAGAGAAATACAATAGCTCCTTAAAAGAAAAATTAAAAATCATCATCCACAACCTCCTCTTCGGATAATTTAGATGCTCCATGAATATTTATCTCTTCAAAACGCTGCTTGGCGCGATTCAAATCACCAAACTCAAAAGCCCATACACCAAACGACTTACTGCGAGGATAACAGACACAATCAAAACGCACATTCTCCATGCGACGAAAAACCTCGTAACTCACAACACCACTCTCCAAATGCGTCTTTTCGTAGATATAACCAAAAGGAGATTTGAACAACTGAACAAAATAATAGCCGCTAACTTCGCCACGGCCTTCAAATTTTAAATCTAACTCTTTCATAAAAAAAACATGTTTGTTAATTAATACTGCATTATAGCTAATTTCCAACTTTAATAAGAAAAACAAGGAAACTATCACAAAACGTCAGAAAGTCTCTAAAACACGAATGTATTAGGCTTATTTCAAACGCAAACGATAAGTTTACTGCGCAAAGATAGAGAAAAAGATTAAAACGACAAATTTTAAAAGAAAAAAGAGGATAACGCGAAAAACGAAATCCTCTACTCTTTTAAAGTGCAGGAGCCCCAGTCAAGCCAAAACAGTGCACTATTAGAAAAACTCACTATGGACAAATACAATCCAAATATAGACAGGAATTGGGAAATACAAAAAGAAATGAAGAGAAAATAAAAGCATAGAATACATAAAATATAAACAACAAGCTGATTTTCAGAAAAATAAAAAAAATAAAAGTAAAAAAAATCGAGAAAGGGTAGACTGAACCGTCATCCTGGAAGACGGGAGGGGCGGCCCGTCATGGGATAGGCGCCAGCAAAAGAGGGTCAAACATTAACGAGGACGCTAATACATCGACAAAATAGAGGTTTTTATGCTAAAATGGTATATCTGTATACATTGGTGTGAAATATCGCCTAATTTAGCTTTAAAACACGTCTTATTCGTTCGTTTCGTGTTTTGGGAACTTAAACACAAAGCTCAGAATACGCAGAAAGGCAATATTTACGCTTTTTGAGGCGCTTTTTCATCATTTAGAGGGCATTATTGCGAGAAAGGCCACGAGCCCGCCTAAAATATACCAGTCCGCTCTTTTTTTTCTCTGCCTCTTTCTTTTCTTCATTCTTCATTCTTCATTCTGTTATTTCTTTCATTTGCTTTTTTCCTTTTGCCTTATCTTCGATTCTCCTTATTTCTCTTTTGATATTCTTTTGATCTATCTTCATTGTTTCTTTTTTCTTTTTTTTTCTTGTAACTATATTCTTTAGTTTATAAACTACTTGTTTTAGTTTTATGAACTATAGTTTTTAGTTTTGCTTTATTATTATATTATATATATATTAATATTATATCGTGTTATATATAAATATCCAAGTAATATATATACTTCACTACGTTCCGTAATATATTACATTGTATATTCATATAAACACTATAGTGTAAAATCTTCGATTTTTGGGTATTTACGGTTAACAAACCTTTAATACGTTCTTTTGTTGTTAATAGACGTTATATATCTCCTTTTTTTATGTTGTTATTTGGCTATTCCGAATATAACACCTATATTTGTATCAGAAACAAAGAGATAAAGATTCTCTTAAAGTTCTAAGGTAGTTCTTTCATTTACTTCCATACTGGCAAACCTGTAAGACTGGTTACGGGTTCTATTTACTGCCATTTTCAAATAAGCAACATTCGTAAGCGTTATGTTATAATTTTATTCATCGTATTTCCTTTTATTCTTCGATGTATAAAGAAGTATTTAGGTGTTATGTGTGTAGATATGCTTGTTATATCTATGTGCTTAACTTTTTCGTTTCCTTTACGCTGTTTGGGTGGTGGTTCTGAATAAAAGAAAAGGTTGAGGAATAAAGGTAGTACTCAGCCGCTTTAATGTAGCCTGCATACATTTTGTATGCTGACGGTCTAAAGCCTGTGAAATACAGATAGGAGAAATAAATATTAAAATATAAACCCTTTAAAACATAAAGATTATGAAAACAACTGACTTGATTAAAAGCATTGAGGAAAAAGGAATTATCACAGAAAAAGAAATTCTTCTTTTAAAGAGACGCGCAAACAACGGCGACAGCGACGCTGCTAACTTCTACCCTGGTTGTGATAGAGTTATAGAGGTTACAGACGAACAAAGTGAAAAGGGCTTTAAATGGCTGTATAACCTTTATAAAACCCCGACCGGAAAAGAAAGAAAAAACAATCCTTTCGGATATAGAGAAATGGATATTTTAGATAACTACAACGGTGAAAGATTTACTTTTGTAGGTTTTTACGACGCAGGAACCCGATTTTATTCATACTATATTCCTATCTACGAATTAAACGGCATGGAATATTATTATAACGGAGAACTTAACATAGTAGGATAACTTTAAATATCACAATCATGGAGGATAAAGATTTTTTTGGTAGTGCTGTAATAACGGTTTGTATTATAGCCATTCTTTTTACACTTTGCTATATATTTCATTAATTGATAAACAACTTACAAACTTTTAAAATAGGAAATTAGAATTATGACTACTACAAATAGACTTTGTTACACAGTATCAAAAAGATATATTCAAGCAGGGACAACCTTTCAAATCAATGTTAAAATATTACTGGCTGATGATTGCAAAAATAATATATGCGGTTGGAGTATAACGGCGGATATTTACGAAAAATGCAAAAACGGGCGTTTAGTTTGGTGTGCTGGTGGTTGCTGCCATGAAGAAATACTAAAGCATTTCCCACAGTTTAAAATGTTCGTTGATCTTCATTTGTCTAATCATTACGGCGCGCCAATGTACCCCGTTGAAAATGGTTTTTACCATATTAGGAACAGCAGCAAAGCAACTGCAATTAACTATTTGCGTATCACGGAAACGGAATATGATTTGCTTCATAAGGCAGAAGATAAACAATACTTTAAATACCTCCTTTATATGCTCGGTATCGTTGAACGCTGGAAAAGAGAATCTAACGAGGCTTTAAAAAAGCTGGAAGAGTTAACCGGGAAAACATGGGAAAACCCATATAAGCCGGAAAACGAACGTTTTACTTTGAAATTGACGGACGAAGAACGTACAACTATAACTAACAAAATAAACTCTAATTGTCATCTGCAATAAAACTATATAAGTAATAGGAGGGTATTATATGACTACATACATTTATAAAGGGGAAAAGATAAGTCACTCAAAGTTGTTAATACTTTTACGTTCTGCACATATATACGGCGGGAATAAGCTATCGCATTACGATGTTCTTATGCGCGAGGCTGAAAAAGAAAACGAGCGTGCAATAAACATTCTCAGAGATTTAGAAGTAAAGTAATAAACTAATAAAATCATTTTAATAACATGAAACGGAAAAGAATAAATACTAAAACTTTTGTTTGTAGATGTGAAGGATTAAATTTGCATATACTTTCATTCAATTTTAAGAAATAATAATTTAATAAACATTTAAATAAAAATATTATGGAAGGGAATTTAAAATATAACAAAGAGGAAAAAACATTAGTCGTATTAGGTAATATTTTACTTATAGTTGGTTTTATCGCGTCTGTTTTTATAATTGCCGCGGCTTTTCAAAAAGAAGAATTCAGGTACGGAGGCTTTTATGATTCAAGAATGATTTTTAAATTTGAATTTATAGCTTATGCTATTTGTGATATGTTATTGAGTTTAACTCTTTGGGCTGGAATGATGTGTCTTGCTAAAACGTCAAGGAATATTAGAGAGATGAAAAACAATAAATAACAAAATTATGTCTAAATCAATAGATTTTGCTCTTAAGCATATAGGAGAATAAATTCCAGTAAGACTATCATTAGACAATACGTTATACGTGAAAGTCAAGAAAGGTACAGTAATAGGGTATAACGATAATTTAGGCGTGTTAGTAGGTTTTGCCGATAAATCAGGCCTACCAAGATATTTCTTAGACGAGAAAGATCGCATCTTATTAGATACGTGTCTATATGAAACTTATTGGTATCTATCATTAGATGAATAATAACTAAAAAAATAAGGCACCTATATACGCCCCTGCACCTTATAACTAAAAGTAGTAACTAACAATTAAAGATAAAAAATCATGGAAAAGAAATTTGAACTAACAGAAAACTATGTGGTAAACGAGTCTGGAACAAAGTTATACCAAATCAAATGTATTAAGACGTTCAAGTATGCAAAAGAAGGAGAACTTGGAGGATACATTGAAAAAGAAGAAAATCTAAGTCAACAAGGCGATGCGTGGGTGTCCGGCAATGCGGAGGTGTCCGGAAATGCGCGGGTGTCCGGCAATGCGCAGGTGTTCGGCAATGCGGAGGTGTTAGGCGACGCGGAGGTGTACGGAAATGCGCGGGTGTACGGCAATGCGCTGGTGTGCAAATAATAAGTTCAAGTTGTAATAACCGTATAAACAATAAATCCATGAAAGCAATATATTTAAGATGCTCAACCGATAAACAAGATTTTGCACAACAATCTGAATGTATAAGACAATATTTGAAGCGGATAAATGAATCATGCGATTTATACACTGTACAGGAAAAAATATCTGGTACAGTCAAGCACAAAAAAAGAAAGTTGCATGAGTTATTAGAATCATGTGACAAAGGTTCTGTTATCTATGTCTCAGAATTATCTCGTTTGGGTAGAAGTATGTCGGATCTCTTTCAAATTGTTGGTTATGCCGGAGAAAAAGATATAACATTGATTCAATGCAAAGACGGTACAGTCATAGAAAACAAATCAATAGGCGGAAAAGCCTTATTATTTGCCTTATCTTTAGCGGCTGAAATCGAGGTTGAGAACATAAGACAAAGAACAAAAGCCGGGCTTGCTGCAAAAAGAGCGAGAAACGAAGCAATAGGCGGAACGGATAATCTTTGGGGGAAAAATACAGGAACAAATAGAGAAACGTCTTTAAATGAAATAAGAAACGAATCCGCGAACAAAAGAAAAGAGAATGCAAAAGCAAATGTAAATAACGCGTTCTTTTGGACTTTTATAAATCAATGGATAAAAGATAAGGGAGAACCTAAAAACATAGAAGAATGGCAGGATATAGCGCAAAAACTCAATGATTTGGGACAAAAGACAGCTACAGGAATGCAGTATAATAACATTCGTGCGGCTGCAATGTATCGTAAATTAAAACGTTTAATGAAATAGAAGAAATAAATATGAATGAAGAAAAAAGAAGTATAGAACAATATTTTAGAACTAAATACCCAGATAAAAGGTATAAACTAAAGAATTATTATAAAATAGGTAATCTTTTTGGATGTGATGAAGAAAGTCTCTATGTAATCGAATTTATAGATACGCAAATGAAACATCCGAAAACGCTTGAATTACAAGTAAAATCGAACGAATTAAATAAAGAAAGTAGTCAAAAAAATGAAAGTATTTATTAATAAAAGAACAGGTGGTTATTCTGGTGGATTAGCCGTCGTAGCTGCAAATAATGCAGAAGAAGCGCATAAAGTATTTTGCCTTAATTTTTGGAATGTGAATTATTTTGATAAAGATGGGAATTACTGTGGAAAAGAAGACGCAGTTAAATTTGATTGTTATTATTATCAACCTGAAAAATGGGAAGAAGTCCCTTGTCTTACAGCAAATGTTACTGAACCTACTGTTATAACTGAAGACGGATACACAGAATAATAATTTAAAAAAGTAAAATATGAAACATCAAAATTATGCTATTACGACTGCCCTTATAATTACTATTATAGGGCTTATAGTCTCTATTGATTATTTTAGCGGAATTAATAAAGAAGTGTATAAGCAAATAGAAGTATTAAAAACAGATATTGCAGAATTGAAAAACAAAGTCGTTAACAATTAAAAACAAAAATCATGGGAAGTATTTTATTTGGCGCATGCGTAATTATATGGTTAGCATGTTTTAGTGTAAAGAACTTAACGAGATAAGGAGGCTACATGGCTAAAGTATATATAACAAAGGTAGTTATATATCAAGTTACACATGTGGAAGTTAAAAAACGTATTTCCCTTTGCTGATATACTAAAAAAGACTATCTTTGAGTATGCAACGAGTAGAACGACATATTGTTATAGGGAATAAGAATTTAGACAAGATTTGTTTTTTGTCTAAGAACTTATACAACTACGCAAACTACCTGATACGACAGGAGTTTACGCAGAACAATAAGTTGGTGTCTGAATACGAGTTGACTACGAAATTAGCCAAAGAGAAACAAGCGGATTATATTGCTTTACCTGCGCAGACAAGCCAACAAGTTGTAAAGATACTCTTTAAGAATTGGAAGTCTTTTTTTAAGCTTTGCAAGAAGAAAGACAAATTAAAGGGTAGACCTAAAATGCCTAAGTACAAGCATAAAGAAAAAGGGAGGAATATATCTGTTTTTACTTCTCAACAATGCAAGCTGAAAGATGGATATATTTATTTCCCGAAGAAAGCTAACATAGAACCATTAAGAACCAAAGTGGGCAACGTATGCCAAGTGAGGATTATACCTCAATGCAGTTGCCATATAATAGAAGTAGTATATGAAAAAGAGTGTATTAAAACCTCCGGATTAGAGCCGGACTCTTATTTAAGTATTGATTTAGGGTTGAACAATCTTGTAACTTCCTACGATTCACTCAATCATAAGAGTTTTATCGTAAATGGCAAAACGTTGAAGTCTATCAATCAATATTTCAATAAGAAGAAAGCTTACCTTATGAGTTTCATAGGAAGTAGAGGGATTAGCAATAGGATAGGGAAACTTATCTTAAAGAGAAATTGCAAAGTGAACGATTATCTTCATAAAACATCTCGATTTATTGTGGATTATTGCACTGATAATCATATTGAAACAATCGTGATAGGGAACAATAAAGACTGGAAGCAGAATTGTAATATGGGGAAACGCAACAATCAAAACTTTGTAAGCATCCCGTTCGAGAAGCTAATATCACAAATCCAATACAAGGCGGAAGAAGTAGGAATCAAGGTAGTTATTACCGAGGAATGCTATACATCCAAGATTGACCACTACGCATGTGAGGGAATGTGCCACCATGACACTTATATGGGCAAGAGAATCAAAAGAGGTCTATTCCGTAGCAGTACAGGCAAAGTCCTGAACGCTGACCTTAACGGAGCAATAGGAATTTTAAGAAAAGTAGTTGGCGAAAGCTTTCAGCAAGTAGTCAATAGAGGTGAAGTGGTAACACCGTCGAGAATACACATGGTGTAGGCTCGTAAATAAATGCCATTGAATCACAAGCAATTGAAAAAGCTGAAGAAATGAGAGTTAAAAAGATCGCTTCGCTAAAAAAGCAGATCGAAAAACTTGAAAAATTAAATTTTAAAAAGGAGGAATAATGGTAGACTATCAAATATTATTGAAGTTGACTTCATTCAACAATGCCATTATCACAAAAGAAGAAATAAACGGAATAGAAGAAGAAGGAGTCTTTATTCCTCTTAAATATAATTCTATATTCCGTACAAGAGGCGGAGAGATAGCCGTAAATCTTTATGCTAAAGAGAAAAAACCAAACGCTTACGGTCAATCACATGTCATTTCTAACCAAATGAGTAAAAAGAAATATTTAGAATTGAAAGAACTTGGTTTTGAAACCTCCTTCATTGGTAACATGAAGATAGTTAGAAATGGCGGTTATAACTATCTAAAAACGCCAAACAAAGTTTCTTTGGATGAGGCATTGGAAAGATAACAAAACTAAAATAACTATGGCATTTATATACAATCCTACACTAAGTGTTTGGGTTATAACTAAAAGTAATAGTTCGGAAAATCCGAGAGGTTTTAATATTAAATTTAGGAATTTTAATAACTATTTAAGACCCAATTAAATGAAACCATATGTAATAACTGAACTTCGTTTGATAACATACGATGGGAAAGAAATACCTGTCGAATTAATTGAAAGAGAAATATTGACCGAACCGCCTCGATTGATAAAAGAGAGGATTCTGGGTGCCTTCAAGACGATGAAAGACACACCAGTTGAGGTCAAAATGAAAATAAAATTGGTTTAATATCATAAATAAAAGATGAATTATGGAAACTATAGATTTAAATGATACTGTTACTGTGGAACTGACAGAATGGGGAGCAGTATATCTTAATGCGCTGAATACGTATAAGAGTGAAATTACTACAGAAAAACCGATTTATAAAACTGATTATAAAAAAGGTGACATTTATAGAAACCAACTTTATCAGTTAATAGCAGAGTTTCAATACGGGATTAGGTTTGATAAACCGAAACCTTTTAATAAGTTGAAGAAAAATTAAGAGAAAACCGTAAAACAGAGTAATATGAAACAGACATTAGAAGAAGCTGCACGTGAATATTCAAGAACATGGGAAAAAGATAATCCTTATGAATGCCTTGATTTGATGGAAGAATGTAATTTCAACAATGATATTCTAAGACCAATAGTTGCAAAAGTGTTTAACGTATAACTAAATAGAAATGACGGAAATAGATTTTATTGTATATGGGAATAACTACATAACTAAGTGCCCATTCTCCCAAAAGAAGGTTGGTTCAAAATCTTGTTATGATTGCAAATATTTCGTTAGGGAAAAGTCCTACATAGATATTGACGGTGGTGGCGAAGGTATTATTGTGTGCTCAAAACAGTGTAGAAATGATTCAAATTAAGATTCGTGAGTTAATCATCTTCATTATAGTCATTGCGCTATTTTCCTCTCTATTAATTAATTGTTTTCAGCGTTCTTTAATAAAAGCGTTAGAACATTCAATAGAGCAAAGAGATAGCTTACTGAATGAAAGTTTAAAATTTAAATACTAATAACCATGGATATTGTACAGACACAAACCTTTGCTATCAAAGGGAATGACGATGCTATGGCATATATTGATTTTTGTGATGGAGATTTATGTGTTTCTGTTGTAGTAGATGGCAAACAAGCGGACTTTGCTTTTGAGCCTGTTACTTTGAAAATGTTTGCCTATGCTTATAATTTGCATTGTGAGGAATATGAAAAGAAGAAAGGAGAATAACTATGCCAACAATACTAAGAGAAACTTATCCAACAGCTAATAAAGAACATAGGTGTGAATTTTGTTGCGAAAAGATTACGATAGGACAAAAATATGTCCGTCAGACAAATGCTTATGATGGGACTGTGGGTGATTTCGTCACACATCAAGAATGTAAAGAAGTAGCCCATGAATTGAATATGTATGATGATTGTGGTGACGATGGATTATGCGGAGAACAGTTTAGGGAGGAATTGGACTTATACGTACATGTCAATCATTACGATGATGAAGCGGACGACATCTGTTCTGATTGGCAGTTGAATCACTATGAGATAGCAAAGAAAGTATTGGAAGAACTTAAAAACGGATAACTATGGGATTTACAACACCATGTTTTATTAGAAAAAATACGGAAGAACTTCGTAAGAAGTTAGAAGATATAGGATATGCAGCTAACTTTTCAACAAAAGATCACGATATAATATATACAGATGCTGAACATGGAGTATATTTCACAACGTTCGCATCCAATATTACAGATGATGAAGTTGCGTATGATTGCAAATATAATAGAACCCTGTTTTTGGCTATAGCCGCATTGAGGGACGATACAGACAAGAACCAGTGGTTTACGGATGGTTACTTATGGTTTGAATGTGGTGATGAAATGTGTGATGAAACTATTGAATATTATCTTAATGAATACGGTAGAAAATTTCACAAGGCTACGGTAGAAGAACTTATTAATCATTTTGATAATAAATGTTAAATAACAAACAATGCTTTGATAATTCAAAAAGAATGCGGATATTTGCTGATGTATTAGAGGTCAGAGCCTAATTCGGATAAATGAAAATCACTCATATAAATAAAATATATTAAGCAATTACCCGTATATGTGTAGCTCTGACATTTGACCATATACGGGTATTTTGTTTTCAGCCGTATTAGTCTTCTGATACGGCTTTATTATTTCGTTTCCGCCACTCGTAATAAAGTCTATTTGCATAGAGGAAGCCGAACAACATGCAACCAGTCGGGGATGCGATTAAACAACTGGGTTCGGAGATTGAGTAGTAATCTAAAAGGTTTAAAGTCGTTTATCTACTCTATGAAACGACACGCTTGAAAAGGTTCAGCTTTATACTGAATGATTTGAATAGCGTTCCCGAAAGTTGATTTGTTTTTTATTAAACTTATCTTCTAAGGGGACTTCACGCACGTAGGTTAGCATTGCCTGAATAACTTAATCAATAATATATAATAACAATGGAAGAATTTGATGTAGAATGCCCATATTGCGGCAAAGGTTTAAATATTGACCATGAAGATGGCTATGGTTATGAAGAAGGTGTAACTCACACCCAATATTGCCATCATTGCGATAAAGAATTCGTCTATACTACCAGTATCAGCTATTACTATGAAGTAGACAAAGCTGACTGTCTTAATGGCGGAGAGCATATCTGGGAGTTAACGCCTACCTTTCCTAAATATTATGCTGATATGCAGTGTAAATGTTGTGGAGAGAGAAGGCGATTAACAGAAGAAGAAAGAAAGAAGTATAATGTTGAAAATTACATTTAGTCATGAGATCAATTATATTAATTTCCGCGCACATAATAGCTACAAGCATACATCCTGATTACTTGGATGATATAAAGGTAACTTCTATTGCATTAGCTATATTAATAGCAGTTTTTGGAGATGGAATAGATATTTTTCATAATAACAATAAAAGAGAAAAGAAATGAACGAATTAATTAATGTAAAGATTGAAACCAAAGACGGTGTAAATTTTGTAAGTAGTAGAGTGATCGCAGATCAACTCGGCAAAAGACATTCCGATGTAGTTAACCAAATTAGTAAAATTTCTAATGACGAAAATGTTCGTCGTTCCTTTGTGTTAAGTAGTTATGTGCATAATGGTAATGTTTACAATGAATATCTTTTGACAAAGGACGGTTTTATTATTTATATGTTTAACATACAAGGATACAATAACTTTAAGATGGCTTATATAAACCGATTCAATGAAATGGGAAAGGCATTGAAAGCTATGCAGCCAAAACTACCTCAAACGTACAAAGAGGCTTTAAAGGAACTCCTTGTACAGGTAGAGGAAAACGAACGGTTGCAGATTGAAAACAAAGACATGAAGCCTAAAGCCGAATATTTCGATGAAATAGTAGATAGAGGTGGTCTTACTAACCTTAGAGACACAGCGAAGCTGTTAGGCGTATCGGAAAAGGCATTTATCTTTCTATTGATTGATAAGAAGTATATATACAGGGATCAGAAAGGGACTTTAAAACCAGTCGCCAAATATGTAGGAACTTACTTCGAGCTAAAAGAATGGGTAAGAGGAGAAAAGACCGGAACTCAAACATTAATAACGGCTAAAGGGAAAGAGCATTTCTTAGAGCTAATCAATAGTATAAAACTATAATCTTATGAAAAACATATTTTTCGGTAAGGACATCAGTTTATACAACTATGATTGTTTGGAAGTAATGCCTCTCCTACAAAGTTCAAGTATTGATTTAATTCTATGCGATCCTCCTTTTGGCACAACAGCATCTCAGTGGGACAAAATTATTCCTTTTGATGAAATGTGGAAGGAGATTAAAAGAATAAGGAAAGAAAATGCGCCTACGGCTTTATTTGGCAGCGAACCGTTTAGCAGCCTTCTTCGTTGTAGCAATTTAAGTGAATTTAAATATGATTGGGTCTGGGAGAAATCGAAAGCAAGTAACTTTCTACTCGCTAAAAAACAACCTTTGAAAGCGCATGAATTAATCAGTATTTTTGGTAAAGGTAAAATCCCTTATTATCCAATTATGGAGGAAGGAGAACCTTATGGAAATCGCACTAAAAGAGGAAGCAATTGGACGGGAGTTAACAATGTGCCAAATCCTACTTTTAGAAACGAAAACAAAGGGACAAGGTATCCACGAAGTGTAAAATATTTCAAAACAGCAGAATCAGAGGGAAAAACAATTCACGTTAACCAAAAACCCATCGCGCTGTTAATGTATCTTATACAAACATATACGAAAGAGGGAGATACAGTCCTTGATTTCGCTGCCGGAAGTATGAGTACGGCTATTGCTTGTCTTTATACAAATAGAAAATGTATTTGCATAGAAAAAAACGAAAATTGCTTCTTGCTTGGAGCAGAAAGAGTCGAAAAAGAATATCAAAATGCAACAGGATTAAGATTTTAAATATTTAGGCACCTATATACGCCCCTGCACCTTATAACTAAAAGTAGTAACTAACAATTAAAGATAAAAAATCATGGAAAAGAAATTTGAACTAACAGAAAACTATGTGGTAAACGAGTCTGGAACAAAGTTATACCAAATCAAATGTATTAAGACGTTCAAGTATGCAAAAGAAGGAGAACTTGGAGGATACATTGAAAAAGAAGAAAATCTAAGTCAACAAGGCGATGCGTGGGTGTCCGGCAATGCGGAGGTGTCCGGAAATGCGCGGGTGTCCGGCAATGCGCAGGTGTTCGGCAATGCGGAGGTGTTAGGCGACGCGGAGGTGTACGGAAATGCGCGGGTGTACGGCAATGCGCAGGTGTTAGGCGATGCGCGGGTGTCCGGCAATGCGCGGGTGTACGGCAATGCGCGGGTGTACGGCAATGCTAGGGTGTACGGAAATGCGTGGGTGTCCGGCAATGCGGAGGTGTCCGACAATGCGTGGGTGTACGGAAATGCGCTGGTGTTCGGCAATGCGGAGGTGTCCGACAATGCGTGGGTGTCCGGCAATGCGGAGGTGTTAGGCGATGCATGCCTCAAAAGCAATGCAGACCATTGCGGTTTTGATTGTTTCGGTTCTTCCAATAGACACACACACGCTTATCTGACAGGGGATAACACTGTTGAAATAACTTGCGGTTGTTTTCGTGGTAGCATTGAAGAATTTGAGAAAAAAGTAAAAAATACCCATGCTGGAACAGTCTATGAAAATCAGTATAACGCTATTATAAACGTGATTAAAATCAAGTTTGGATTAGATGAAACGTCAAAATAGACAAGTGTAAACTTGAAAATAAGTGCCTTTAATAAAAAAACAGTGCACCAGCATACATTATTACCTTTAGTTATATCAAACAAGGTAGTGTAATATTGTATATAAGTGCCTAAAATTTTAACAACAAAATGAAAGAGATTAAATTAAAAAAGTTAATTCTCCAAAATTGGAGAGGAAGAAATCTTGTTATTTCATTTAAATTAGATGGAGTAACTAACATTATGGGACGTAACAAAAGCGGTAAAAGCTCTTTAAAAGATGCTTTTTTGTGGTTAATAACAGGGTTTGATTCAAGCAATCGCGCAAATTACAATCTTTTTGATAACAACCACAATTATACAGCAGAAGATTCTCCTGTTGCATCTGTCGAAGCTCTTATTGCAATTGATGGGAATGAATTTTCTTTTAAAAAAGAAGCAAAAAAAGGATGGATAAGAAGAAGAGGAAATAAAGAATATGAATTAAAAGGATCTGATGATTACATCTGCTATTTTGATGGAATTGAAGTGTCAGCCGGAGAATACAAGAAGAGAGTTTCCGAATTATTGTGCGAGATAGAGCCATTAAAGGTTATGTTGAATACCGAATATTTTCTTAGTTTAGAATGGAAACAACAACGCGAAATGCTTTCTTTATTAGCTGGGGACATTCAGGAGAGTGATTTCAAATCCAATTACAGCGATTTATTTCTTCTTCTGAAAAAGTATTCGATTGACGAATTGAAGGCGCAAGTCAAAACAAAGATAAGTCCGATGAAGCAGCAATTAAGTTCTTTCCCTTTGACAATACAGACACTTGAACAACATTTGCCTGATATATCTAATGTTTGCGAATTAGAAAAAGAAATAGGGGAATTGAAAAGCAAAATTGCAGAGATAGATAATGCAATATTATCAGCCTCCAAGATGGCCGAGCCTTATATTGAGATGAGGAACAAACAATTGCAAGAATTATCTAATATCAATTCGGAGATTAGAAATAAGAAAAGCGACTTTGAATACAATCAGAATGAAAAGCCGAACAAAATTAGGAGACAGATACAAGAAGCCAAAAAAGAAAACGAATATATTCAAAGACAACGGGATAAAGCGCAAGAAGAAAGAAAATCTAATGAAACTAAATTAGCTCGGTTAAAAGCAAAGGTAGAAGAACACGATGAATATCGCAAAAAGCTATTAATTGAAAAAGACGAGTTGTTAAAAAGGGAATTTAACAGCGAAAAATGCTCTTTCTGCGGACAAGATCTTCCTGAATCAATGCTTGAAGTAAAAAGAAGAGATTTTTATGAAAAAAGAGAAAATGAAGTAAATGATATTATTAAAAAGGGAAAAGAAAACAATGAAAGGAAACAAGAAAAACTTGAAGAAATAGAACGCATAGAAGCTCTATTAGCTGAGGATATTGAAAGTCCGATGTATATTGACATAGAGGAACTGAAAAAGGAACTGCAAGAAGCGGAGCAAGAGACTTTGAAATTTGAAGAGTCTGATGAATATAAAAAACTAAAAGACAAAGCTGATGCAATTCAAAATGGGTTAACAGAAGTCCCAGAAGTAGATAATACCAACCTGCTAAATATGAAAGAATCATTGACTCTGCAAATTGAAGAGAAAAGCCGCGCAATGGGGCTTGTCGATGAAAGAGAGAGACAATTAAAAACGATTGCCTCTTTAAAAAGCGAAATGCGTGAAGTTGCCGATAGTTTGGCTGTGCAGGAACAAATAGAGGCGAATATTAAATCCTATGAAGAAGAACGAGCTCAAATTGTTTCTAATAAAGTAAATAAATATTTTAGTAGATGCAATATTTCTATGATGCAACAGGACAAATCTGGGCAATGGATACCGAGCTGTACAATAACTGTATCTGATGGCAGTTTGGTGAGCACCTGCAATGGAGCCGAAAATATTTTAGTGGGACTTGATATTTCAAATGCTTTTGCTTCATATTATGACATTAGCTTGCCTGTATTTGTAGATGATGTAAATCTTATAAATAGCGATGTAAACATCGAAACAAATCATCAACTTATTAAATTGGTAGTTAGCGAAGACGAAAACATTATTGTTCGTTAAATGCTTGCCTATTAGAGAAAAAAATAGTATTTTTATAAACTTTTAAAAAAAAACAAATAAACTTATGCAAAATTGGTATGAAGGCGTAATACGCTATGAAAAAGTAACAGAAGAAGGTAAAGTAAAGAAAGTGAATGAATTATATTTAGTTGATGCACTTTCTGCTACAGAATGCGAAGCGCGTCTAATCGAAGAAATGACTCCGTTCATTACAGGAGAATTTGCTGTAAAATCAGTCAAAGAGTCGAATTACTCTGAATTGTTTCTAAGTGAAGAAGAAGCGGCTGACCGTTATTTTAAATGCAAACTGATTTTTATCACATTGGACAAAAAAAGTGGTGCTGGGAAAAAAACGTCGACACAAGTTCTGGTACAGGCAGCCGACCTGCGAGATGCTGTAAAAAAACTTGATGAAGGCATGAAAGGTACAATGGCTGATTATCAGATCTGTTCTGTTGTTGAAACAGCAATTATGGACGTATATTTATATAATAATAACAACAACAATTAATAAAATGGCAAAGAAAGTAACAGACATAGATAGCGCTACCGATATTTTTTTATCATGCAGTATTTGCTTATCGGATATTCCCAAAGATGTTATCTATACATCTAAAGGTGGGAAAAAATACGTTCGGTTTTCAATAAGCAAACTAAAGGAGCTTGGTAAATTTGGAGACACCCATTATCTTAAATATTCGGCTTCACAAGAAGACAAAGCTAGAGGGCAATATGACATCTTTATTGGAGGAGGAACAGAATATCAAAGAGTAGAAGGGGCGGATGCAGAAGTAGGGTCTAATAAGAAACAAAATAAACCAAATGTTCAAACGACTGAACCAGCAGATGATTTGCCTTGGTAACATTGCACAATAATTAGAAAATTCTTATATTTGCAACCGAAAGGGATAGTTGAGGGTCATGGCTCAATGATAAGGCTAAGCTAACAGGCTTTCCCTTTCTTCTTCAATCGTTAGCGTAATTAAATTGTTAGTAGTTTATGGAAATATATCAAAATTTATCATTAGAAGATCTTCCTAATGAAGAATGGCGAGATGTAGTCGGATACGAAGGATTGTATCAAGTATCTAATTTGGGAAGAGTGAAATCATTAGAAGTGAAATTAAAAAACTCTTTTTATAATAAAAAAAGAGAAAAGATAATGTCCCAACACGATAACGGGAAGGGATATTTGACCATATCTATTAGCATTAATGGAAAATCAAAGAAAGAATATGTTCATAGATTAGTAGCTAATTCCTTTATTTATAGGGATGAGGATAAGGTAGAAGTTAATCATAAAAATCTAAATAAAAAAGATAATAATATAAACAACTTAGAATGGGTATCTAAAAAAGAAAATATGCGCCATGCACGCATTAATGGAGCTTTTGAAAATATAAAAATATACCAATATTCTATTGAAGGATTTTATGAAAGAGAGTTTTCCTCATTGGTAGAAGCTGCTGAATTTCATAATTTATCCAGCAAGGGAGATATTTGTAGGTCATGTAAAAATGAAAGAGCTATATGTCGAGGACATAGATTTAGATACTATAAAAAAGATAAAATTAATATTCCTAAGAAAAAATTTAAAGAAGTAGAAGCATATAAAGATGATATTTTAATAACAAAGTACTTATCTTCAAAAGAGGCTTCAATTTCATTAGGTGTAAAAGAAAATACGATTGTAACATCATGTCTTAGAAATACTAAATGTAAAGGTTATACTCTTAAATATATAAATAATGGCAGATAAAAAAGAATTAGCTGTATTGGCAGAAGGCATTGTCAGCAGCGTAACTAAAAAAGTAGATAGTTTAACTAAATTAGGCATGAAATTTGCTCCTGATTTCTGTCCTACTAATGCGCTTAGAGCTTCAATGCTTATATTGCAAGATGCGAAAACAAAAGACGGGAAATTGGTATTAGAATCCTGTTCCCCTGGAAGTATTGCAAGAGCTTTATTTAACATGCTATCTAAATCATTAGATGCAAGTAAAGGGCAAATGTATTTTATTCCATACGGGAATAATCTTACTTGCATAGAGTCCTATTTCGGTTCTGTAACAAGAGCTAAAAGAGCTGTTCCAGACTATATCCCAATCGTTAAAATAATACACGAAGGAGATGTTTTTGAATTTGAAAATGACCCTGAAACAGGAGAAACAAAAGTACTTAAACACGAAACTTCCTTTAAAAATTTAGACAAACCTATTATTGGAGCATATACATGGGCATATTATCCAAACGGAAAGAAAGATTTAGTTATAATGACCATGGAATCTATTCAAAGATCTTGGGCGCAAAGTTCCAATGGAGCTACCGTAGCAAAGAAGTTCCCGGAAGAGATGGTAAAGAGAACATTGCTTCGCAAAGCCTGCAAAATGATGATAAATACAGATATTAGCAATTCTTCTCCGATTGATGGATTAGAAGAAGAATTGGGTGTAACAAATGACCTCGACCCTACAAAACAAATTGCTCCTGATTATGCGGAATATGAAGAAGTCGAAGAAGCAACGCCAGTAGAAGCGGCACCCGCGCAAAAAGAGGAGGCTAAAAAAGAAGAAGCAGTTAAACAGCCCGCTTCGGAACCAGAGCCTTTTTAGCATGGACGATGACGAAATAGACATATCCTACGAGGAAATGTCCCCAGATTCATGCGATTGCGGAGAAATTTGGTAATGAATAAACTTAGTCCCATCTTGTTTAGATAGTAATATCTATTCAGATGGGATTTTTAATAAAGCGTTAAGGAATGGATAATAAAACACCTATAATAAAAGTGATTGGTAGTAACAGTTCTGGAAATAGTTATATTTTAGATTGTTTAGGCGAATATTTGCTAATAGAATTAGGCGTTAAATGGGACAATATATTAAATGGGCTAAATTATAAGACGGGAGATATAGTTGGATGCTTAGTTAGCCATCGGCATTCAGATCATTCGAAATCAATATCAAAAGCCTTATATCGACGACTTTCTGTATATTCTTGTGTGGATGTATCAGAAAGATTTAATGGCGTATTCCCGTTAAAACCTAACAAGAAGTACAAAATAGGAAAATTTGAGATTCAATGTATACCAGTTCCGCATGGTGATTGCCCATGTTATAGCTTTATTATCGACAATCCAGATATGGGGAGAATGCTATTTATAACTGATGCGTCAGATTTCCCTTATAAAGTAAAAGGCGTAAATCATTTGTTTATTGAAGCCAATTATATGGAAGACATAATCTTGGATAATGCCTGTAACAACAAATGGAACTCGTCAGCGAGCAATACCCATATGGGAATAGAAAAGAGCGCAGAAGTGATTAAAAGACATTATTCTGAAACCCTACACACTGTTTGCTTGATTCATTTAAGTGATGGAAATAGTGATGCCAACAAATTCAAGGACATTGTTTTTGAAGAAGTCGGAATTAGACCTTTTATAGCAGAAAGCGGATTGGAGATAGAGCTTAAAAAAGAAGAATTTTAAAGAAAAAAAAGAATGTATAAATTTAGAGATTATCTAAGAAGTGTTTGGGAGTGGACGCAGGAAAATGAAAACAAAAGTCCTGTCTTTTATTATTTCCCATTGACATCAAGAGACTTAGCAAGACATAAAGATGTTATTGAACAAGGATTTGAAAATAATATTTGTGCAATTAAACTTCTTTGGAAAATTGTAGAACTTAAAAAGCAAGAAAATGAGTAAAATATACTGTGGATGTGACAATGGAGTGACTGGAACTATCGGTATCTTAGGTGAAGAAATAGAAATGTTTTGTAAAACACCTATCAAAAAAGAACAAGATTACACGAAGAAAAAGAAAATTGTTTCAAGATTAGATGTTGTAAAATTTATTTCCCTATTTAATGGGATTAATAAAAATCACTTAGTATTCATTTTAGAACGTCCGATGATAAATGGAACTCGCTTTAATGCCTCAATGTCAGCCATTAGATGCCATGAAGCAATGCTGAATTGTATTGAAGTGATGGGCTGCAAATTGATCTACGTGGACTCTAAAGAATGGCAAAAAGAATTACTACCAAAAGGATGCGCAGGAGATGAATTGAAAAAAGCTTCTCTTGATATAGGCAATAGATTATATCCTAAGTTCTGCGAGATAAAGCATCCTGATCGCGATGGATTACTAATAGCTGAATATGCACGAAAGAAAAACTTATAATTTTAGTCGGAATTAATTTTCCGACTTTTTTTTGCTGTCGTACTTGCGTATTTAATATTATGTGTTTATATTTGCAGCGTAAAACAAAAAAAGAGATATGAAAACAAATCAATTAATGAAAAGACCAATGGGTCAGTTTGAGGTTCTACAAAGAACGAGTGATAGTTATTTTGATGCAAATGCTTTGGTAAGCCAATGGAATAACATTAAAGGAAATCCAAGAAGAAAGATTTCTGAATACCTTAAAAGTCCTAAGACTATTGAGTTTATTAATGCTATTGAAAACGATTTAAGCCAATGTCGTGAATACGACAACGCTGATTTTAAGGCAGTTAAAGAGGTAAAAGGTAGGAATACTAAAAATGGTAGAACAAAAGACCAATTATGGGTTCATCCTTTCTTATTTATAGATTTATGTATGTGGATAAATCCTTCTTTTAAACTTCAAGTAGTAAAATTCGTATATGACGAACTTATTAAAAATAGACATCTCGCTGGGGACAACTATAATATTCTCACAGCAGCAATAGCAAAATTGCCTAATGCTGACTACAAAGAAGTGGCAAAAGCTATCCAATGGATAGTATTCAATATGACAGGAAAGAATCTTAGGCAAAGCGCAACACAAGAGCAACTGAAAGAAATATCAGAGATATAACATTCTTTGGCTTTCTCCATTGATATGGGACTTGTAAAAGACCATTTTAGCCTAATGAACCTTTTAAGAGAAATGTACAACAAGAAATATAGAAAGTTTTAATTATGTGGATAAATTTAGATGATTTTTTAATTGTGTCGGATTATGCAAGACGCATCAATAAAACGGTATCATGGACTAATCAGCTTATTAGAGAGAAAAAAATACCTTTTATTCTTCATAATAATAGGAAGTTGATACCTAAATCAGGAGAACTTCCAGATTACATAGCTAATCAAAAACTTGCGAATACAAATAGAAGTAGTATTAATTCATAAAATCAAATCATCATGTGGTTAAGAATTGGAGATAAAGACTTTCCTAAAAGCAGTATCAAGGAAATATACAGAATGGGTAAAACCATTCAAAGTGGGAAATGGTGCATCGGATATAGAGTTTACAATCAATGGCGTTATGTTCACTATGATACCGAAGAGGATTACAATAAAGTGATTGAGAATTTAACTAAAATTTTGGAAATAGCGGAGGTGTAATCATGGAAGAAGAACTAACGCATGGATCTTTGTTTAGTGGCGTAGAAGGATTTGGATTAGGCGCTGCTTTTGCTGGAATAAAAACTCTATGGAGTTGTGAATATGAAGACTATCAAGCGAATATAATTAAAAAGAATTTTGGAGAAGAGCATGAAATCAACAGAGATATTAAAACGTATTCAAAGCCAACATTTGTTGACATCATTAGCGGTGGATTCCCTTGTCAAGACATCAGCATTGCTGGAAAAGGTGTCGGAATTGTCGGTGAACGAAGCGGATTATGGAATGAAATGTTCCGCATTATACGGGAAATTAGACCTAAATACATTATCATTGAAAACAGTCCTATGCTCTTGGTTCGAGGATTCGAACGAGTCTTATGCAACCTTTCCGAAATCGGGTATGATGCAGAATGGCAATGTTTATCGGGTACGGACTTTGGTATACAACAGGGTAGGGAGCGATTATATTGTATTGCCTACCCCCACGAAATCGACAGCAAACGGAGCGTGCAAGAATCGGTATTTCGGAAGCCCTACCTATCGGGGCAATATACACGAATATATCCGGGATGGAGAACAAGACAGTCAATACCCTCACCCCGATTTGCTGGAAAGTCTAATGGGGTTCCCAATAGGATGGACAGAACGCATTGTATAGGAAATGCGGTACAACCCATAATTGCGCATTATTTATTTGAATGTATAAAAAGCTATCATTTTACCCAAAGACCATGACAGATAAACTACAAACTAAAGAGCCAGAAAGAATTCCTATGACAAATGACCAAATATTGCTTGTCGCTACATATATCGTTATTTATGTCAACGAATTAGCCAATGTATGCGTCATGGACATTAAGCCATCTATTACCAATAAAGACAAGGAGACTCAAAAGATTTATTTTGCAGCGCTTAAACGAGTTAAGGAGTATCAAAGTCGGATGGCTAAGATCGCAGGTGATAATGCGATAGGTATCTATGCTTCTTACTGTGATGCTCTCGATCAAGAAGTATTACCTGTTATCGAGAAGTATCGAATGTCTATTGAGAAATACCTTTGTGATATAGAGGGAGTTGAAAATCCATATTTTTTATCAATGGTTGAATTAGCGCGAAGCATAACAAATTATTCGGTTATTGCAATCTCAAAAAGAATAGCCGAATGTTTGAAGTTTGATGAAAATGCAGTAGCTTTGCGAGGATATAAACAGTCCGAACTATTGAAGATATTGGAGGAGCTATGCAAATGGTGCTTTAGAAAAGCTTCTGATATAAATTACAATGAGAGTGAAGAGTGCGTAAATGCTTATAGAGAATTTGACGCGATACTCACAAATCCGGATATTATTTCAACATGTATAATTAACGCTAACGAATTAGAAAACAAATGAAAGTAAAATTTAAGAAAACGCATCCCGATGCAAAGATTCCAGTAAAACATTACGATGACGATTTTTGTTATGACCTATATGCTACTTCATGCGAAGAGATAGCACCAAATGTGTATAAGTACGGACTGGGATTAGCTTTCCAAATAGATGAAGACTATATTAAGACTATGCGGAAAGGCGGATATGTATTATCCATTGATATAAGACCAAGAAGCAGTATTTGGAAGACAGGGATGATTATGACTAACTCTGTCGGTACAGTGGATGAAGGCTACACTAATGAGATATGCGCTATCTTCTATCACGTATTAACAAATTTACAACGATATTCAGTAGGAGATAGAGTAGCCCAGTTGAAGATTGGGTTAACTCCTAAAATAGACTTTGTAGAAGTTGAAAAGCTAAATGAAAAAGAAAGAGGTTTAAACGGAATAGGTAGTACAGGGAGGAAATAGATATGGGATTTATTCAAAAAGCTTTTTTAAGAGCAAACAACAAGAAAATATTAGATAAACTAAAGGAACTTGGTTATCATATTTGTCCTTGCTGCTATTTCGATAGAGCCGTATGGCTTGATATATGTATTCCTACCCAATCTATTCATGGCATTGGCTATCCTGATGAGTGTTACAATCTTCCTTTGGAGCAGGAATTAAAGCGTTTTTTATCTGAAAAAGAAGAAAACGATATCGATTGCGGTGAAAATGAAAAATTATTCTATTTTATTGCTGCACTCCGAGATGATACCGATGACAAACAAGTTTTTACTAACAATAAAGGAGATTGGGGTATATATCATGATAACGAATTAGAAGGAGGATTATCAGGAATCGAATTTATGTATCTACCCAAAGATAATGATACAGATAATTATCATAAGGCTAGTGTTGAAGAATTAAAATTGTTGTTTAAGAAATGAGTAATACAGGACATAAATGGATATACCGCAAAATAATACCTCGTCTTAAAAACCCGATAAGGTATAAGGTTCGTGTATATTACGGTGCTAAAAGTATTGATGTCGGCATGTTTAGAACATTAGAAGATGCTCTAAAAAGACGCAATCAATATATCAAAGATAATAATATAAGCGAACTTGCATTGAAGAAATATAATACACGTAATGAAAATAAAGATTGAATATGGAAATAAAATTAAAAAGAAGATTTAAAGGAACGAATTATACTATTGGTTCTCTTTTTATAAATAATGTATATGAATGTGACACTATCGAAGATACAGATAGAGGACTAAGCAATGAGATGCCTTTGTCTGTTATTCAAACAAAAAAGGAGTATGGGAAAACCGCTATTCCTACGGGAACTTATGCAATTGACATGAATATTGTTAGTCCTAAATTCAAAGATAGGATATGGGCTAAATTCTGTGATGGTAAACTTCCTAGATTATGTGATGTTAGAGGATTTAAAGGAGTATTAATTCATGTTGGAAACAAGCCGGAAGATACGCTAGGTTGCATTCTTGTTGGACAAAATAAGATTAAAGGACAAGTCATTAATAGTACTGAAACATTTACCAATCTTTATAAAAAAATGGATGCAGCACATAAAAGAGGTGAGAAAATTGTAATTACGATAGAGTAAGAAGAGGGGCTATTTAGCCCCTTCGCTTTTTAGTGATTGCAACTCCATAATTTCATTTGTAAGTTGAAATCTTAATTTCTCAAAATCACAATGAGGCAAATCTCTTAATAAGTCATTGATGGCTTTATTAATCAAATATTCTTTTCTAAGAATAGCTAATTTAATCGCATCATATTTAACCTTCTTGATTTTCATAGGCAAGTGTTATTTTTCGTTTTGGAGAATACTATTTATCTTTTCCTCTGTGAAACCAAATTGTTTTGCAAACTTCATAAATGATTTCTTCTGTTTTTCAGGAATAAGTGCAAACATTGAATTGATAGGTCTGTCGCTTTCTAATGCTTTCTTGAAATCTTTGTTTTTCATAAAAAAACAGCCCGATGAAACCCCTAAGTCTTTAGCTTGTGAGTAGTTTACATTATCGTTTCTTTATTCTACAACAATCACATAAATATTTCTTTGCCGAATCCCATGTCTTATCTATAATATAATCTCCTAAATATTGAATTTCCTCACCGTGAGGACTTATATCATAAGTAAGGCAGATATGATCTGCTAAATGACCTGATTCATGCGACCAAGTTTTTTCAAACTCCTTAGCACTACTTGTTCTACCTATAACAATTACACTTTTATGTGCTAGATGATTAGAAAAAGTTAATCCATTATTATATCCGCATGTAGTTAGATTTTTATAAGCTCTTTTGAGTGATTCTTCCCCACATTCTATATATTCTAATTCTTCCATTACATCTTCAAAATATTTACAAATATAATCGTAAAAGATAGTGACAGTCCAATCGTATTTAGATAAATATATTGTTTTTATTTCCATAAATATTTGAATTTAAAAAGTTATTTGTATCTTTGCATTGTTGTCAGCATACCAATATTAAGACAATACCCATTTAACATGACCTCTGTCTATTTCGTGAGTTGGTATGCACGTTTTAGATGGGGGTCTCCCTTTTTAATTATGAATGATATAATATTAACGAAAGAAAGTTCAGACGAACAAATTAGAGAATATTTTAATGCAATACTCGAATTGTCACAATCAAACAATGAATACCCAGTAAATATGGATAATGTTTGGATGCTTGTCTATAATCAAAAATCAGATGCTGTAGATGCGCTGAAAAGAGATTTCATGGAAGGTATTGATTATAAGGTTTTAAGGCAAAAGCCTCAAAACCCTAATGGAGGTAGACCTATCAATGAATACCATATCAGCCTTTCTTGTTTAGAATTCTTTATTGCCCGTAAAGTACGAGCCGTTTTTGAAGTTTATAGAAAAGTATTTCATGGGATAACTAAACAAATGAATATTCCTCAAACTTTTGCCGAAGCTCTAAGATTAGCTGCTGAACAAGCCGAACAATTAGAACGGCAACAAAAACTTATCGCTGAACAAAAGCCCAAAGCCGAATACTTCGATGCGTTAGTAGACCGGAAGCTAAACATCAACTTTAGAGACACTGCTAAAGAAATCGGAATCAAAGAGAAAGACTTCATCAAGTTCTTACTTGATAAGGAGTATGTTTACCGTGACAAGAAAGGTCAACTAAAACCGATTGCCTCTTATGTTGATAAAGGCTTGTTTGAAATCAAAGAATGGACTAATGAACATAAGTCCGGGAATCAAACGCTAATTACTCCAAAAGGACGGGAGACATTTCGTCTTTTACTAAAAGGATGCTAGCAATACGTCAAAGAACGAGTAGGGGAATACAATCCCCTATTTTTAAAGCATATCTTCCCAATTAATGGCTATTCCAAAACCATACATGTCTGCTAAAAAGTGCCTAAAAGCTTTTTCTGTAGATGGATAATCAGGGTCATCAATATACGCTTTAATAAATTTAGCTAGCTGATCTTCGGAGCTTATTACTGTACCCCAATAATCTGCTTTAGCCATGTGTAGAACATACAACCCATTATAACCATTATCTTTTTCAAGTTCAATGCCATACAGTTTAAGCAATTCATCATACTTTTCTTTCGGTATTGGTGTGATTTTCCCTTCTTTAGTTTTCATCATAGATACTGCAAAATCACACATTTTTTTAGAAAAGTTGAATCCATAATTTTGTAGATAAATCCGCATATCTTCCGGGATATTATCATATAAATCAAAGCTTGCTCCTTTTTTCATATCTTTTAGTATTAAAGGGGGACTATTATATCCCCCTTAGTTTGTATTAGCGACGACGACGACCACGACCAGAGCCTCTTACACCTCTGCGCTCTCCCATCATTTCTTCATCATCGTATTCATCGTATCTATTCCCGTAAGAACCACCACGACTACCACCACCATAAGAACCGCCTTGTCCGCTTATAGTATATATCACGTTGAATACCAACTGCACATGAAATATTCCCGAATATATTTGGAGGGTAGTGATAAAACCATTACATTTGTGCCATATATTTATCACTATGACGCTAACAGCAGAACAACAACATAAAGTCGACCAGATAGCCAACGAAGTCTATAAATACTTCGGAGTCGTAGAGCAAGATATAATTAATCATAATATGAAAGAGAAACCATCTACTGCTAGGTATTTTCTTTATTATATATTGCATTATAGCTTAGGCTTATCTTCGTCAACAATTGCTAATATGTATTTTAGAGCACCACGATGTGTTAAACGTGGCGTTGCTAAAATAAAATTGGGAGTAGTAAGACACAAGTATTACAATGCCATTTATACCGACTTAATGGAAAAGATTCAGCCTCTAATTCCAGGAGATATAGATAGATTTCTAAATAAATCATAAAATATTTTGTTGTTAAAAAACAAATAAGTATCTTTGCGATGTAACAAGAGTGAGAATCTTAAATACATGTGAAGAAATTAATCACCAAGCGTGGCTTTTATATAAAGCCTGTAAGCAAAGATTCTCACTCAAAGCTTACAGGCTTTCTTGTGTAAAAAAACAAGATGACTGTACTAATCAGCCTTTAAATGGATGTTCATTATCTCCGTACATCGTGCATCGCCCTCCAAGGTGAAAAAAGGGATAACACTACAATCAGATGTTTTTTCATGTTGGGAAAGTGAAGGGCAACGTTGAACCTTGCGACCCTTCGACCTCATGCTAAAAACAAAAAACTAACATGGAAAAGCAAACGAAAAAGTAGATATAAGCAGAGGTGTTTATATGCGAGGGATACGGAAGTGCTGATTGTGGATGTAGGTTTTTGGAGTAAACCGAAAATATTCTTCTTACTGCTAACTGCTATATATATAATGTATAGTGTAGGTGTGAGGGATATAAAGGGATACTGTATATTAATTCTAAATTAACAACTTATGAACGATTTGAAATTAAACAAGGAAGTAACTGGTAAACCGCATAATGATGTGCTCAAAGCTATTAGAGCAATGGAGGGTGCTTGGTATAAAGTCACTAAGGGAAATTTTTCCCTCAGTGAATATACGGATCCCACAGGGCGTAAACTCCCTATGTTGAACTAACAATTTGACTAAAAAAAAGACATATGGAAAATAGAATTAAAATTTTTGAGAACGCAGAGTTCGGGAAGGTCAGAGTTAATACAGTGAACAATGAACCAATGTTCTGTTTAAGTGATGTATGTAAAGTGTTAGGATTAACGCAACCATCAAAAGTAAAAGAAAGATTAAATGAAAAGGGTGTGAATACTATTCCTACCCTTACCTCAGGAGGCACACAAGAACTTTTGTATATTAATGAAAGTAACCTTTATAAAACAATATTTCAGAGTCGAAAGGAATGCGCAGAACGTTTTTCCGATTGGGTAACTTCGGAAGTCCTTCCGTCAATTAGGAAGAATGGAGGATATATCATGGAGAAACAAGATGAAACGCCCGAAGAGCTTATGGCGCGTGCGTTAATGATTGCACAAGAAACCTTAAAGCGCAAGGAGCAAAGGCTACTCGAAGCTGAGACCAAAATTAAAGAGAATGCCCCAAAGGTTGAATACTTTAATGGGCTTATCGAGAGAGGTAATAATCTTAATTTTCGTGATACAGCAAAGCTACTTGGGGTTAAAGAAAAAACTTTCATTTATATTTTAATTGATAAAGGGTATATCTATCGGGATGCAAAAGGAAAACTAAAACCGATAGCCAAACATGTAGGCAAATACTTTGAGTTGAAGGAATGGGTCACCAATGATAAATCTGGAACGCAAACTCTTATTACGGTGACAGGAAGAGAAAAGTTCGCCAGCATAATTAAGGAATACATTTCAGAGAGTTTAAATTGAACCATTATTTAATAAAACCAATAAAGATGAAAAAGAACATTCTATTTTTAGTATTAGCATTAATGCTTGCATTTTCTTCTTGTTCTAAAGGAGAAGATAGTCATAACGATTTCCTTCTTGAAAACACAACATGGTTGTGCATCGAGAATCAAATCACCATGCAATTTACTTCTGCAAAAGATGTAAAAGTCGAATCAGATTTATGGGCTGACCGCTATGGGACTTATATTCAAAACGAAAAGTCTATTAAATTCTTTGATCTATGGGCATTAATATCAATCACTCCTTACGACTTCAAGTCGGCTATCTTGTCAGACTATGGAACAAATATGAAGGTGAAGTGCGTAAATAAAACCAACGGAGAAGAAAAAGAGTTAACTTTTGTGAAAGAAGTAGCTAAGTAACATTCCTTTTACTATGTTTGTAAACAGGAAATAGCAGCAACTTAAAATTCTTAACTCATATCATTTATTTTAAGTGTTTTTCATATAATATAGATTTAAAGGGTTTATCCCCAAGAGTATGTGAATATTCTTGGGGATGTTTTTTATAATACAGTCTTTATGCTATATCCTCCAACTGAATTGTTACCTCCGGCTGTAATAACACTTTCCAATTTGCTATTTATATCTCTTAATACCCTTGTTTGTGCGACTAATTCTCCTAATAATGGATTAGCCTCAACATCAAAGCTACCGATAGCAGAAAGCGTTTTTAATTGTACGTTTGAATCAGCTACAAAGAATCGCATGGAGTTTAAAAGTGCTTCAAGAGCTTGCGCTGTTTCTTCTGTAATACCTTTTATACCTGCATTCAAACCAGATAGCTCTTGATTGTTGCCTCCTGGCAAAACACCTAAGTTTTCTACGATGGATTTATACAATGCGTCTAAAGCTCCTTTGGTATCCGTATTAAATTTATCCATGATTCCAGAAAGTTCATCCTTAGTTAAGATGCTATCTTTAACTGCTTCGTCAATCATTCCCAATAGGGGTTTTAATATGGTCTCAGTTCCTCTAAACAACAATTGCTTTTTAACAACATTATCCATAAAGTCTTGGAATGTAGTTTCCAACCCTTTCATTCCATCCCCTGTTTCTTTGAAGGCTTCATACCAAGCATTAGCAAATTCTTGTGCGGCAGATTTAAAGTTTTCTTCCGTTCCGAATCCTCCCATTTCTGCTAAAGCTTCTTCTTTTAATTGCAGTTGCAAATCGTGCAACTTTTCAATTTCTCCTTGCCATTCCTTTATTCGCTTCTTGTCGGTTTTCTTTTTCGCATCTTCGGCAGCTATCATCTGTTCGTATGCCTTTATTTGGGCTTTTACGTTTTCTTGGGCAAGCCTATTTGATTCTTGAAATGTGTCTACAGAATAAGCTGCTTCTATTGACTTTTCAAGCTTTTTGTACGCCTTATCCAGATTCTCAATCTTTCCTATTTCCCTCTGTATTTGACGTTCCTTCTTTTTATCACCAATATTAAAGAAAGCTCCAATTGTTTTTGCCAAACCAGTAATACCTTGCAGGTATCCGCCAATATCAGCAGGATTAGCCATAACCCTTGCGACACCCGCCGCTGTATCTCCGACACCCGATAATATTTCTTGGAGAGAACCGATTGAATCAGCAGCTTTAGCATCCATCTCGCCAAAGACATTTTCCATTGAAGTAGCTACATCAGAGATAGTTTGTCCTACTTCATCGGCATATCTACCGATTAATAATAATACAGCTTGAAGTTTATCTTTTAATGTTTCGCCATATTTTATTTGCTTTATTAAGGCTTTTACAACTTCACCTTGACTTTTTACATTGTTATTTGCAATGTCCAATGCTTGCTGTGCAATCCTTAAATTTTCCTTAGCTAAATTAGCTTCTTTAGAATTAAGACCATATTTTTTAACCGCAACATCATATTGCTTTTGAGCAGAAAGAACATTATTTTCGGCTAATGCTTGCTGTTGTTTGTACTGGTCTAATGTTTTAGATTCATCTGTATATTCGGCTTCTAAATTCTTTTTTTCTTTTAAATAGCTAATATATTCTTTTATATTGGGCAGTAACTCTTTAAACGGATTTCGCTTTTCTATTTGTTCATCAATCTTTTGCATTTGTGAAGTTATCTCCTTTAATTCGGTTGGAGACAAATCCTTTAAAGATTCTTTCAGCGAAATCAATTTAGCTTTCATCTGTTCTAATACGGAAGAAGATACTCTATCAAGATCTTCAAACATCGTAATATAAAGATCGCTTTCTTTGAATTCGGCAAAAGATTGCTTATCTAATTTCTGCCTTGTTTCTTTCTGTATGTTCTTTTTAATCTGTTCCTTCTGAGGTTTTGTAAATTCAGAAGGGATTTCCGCTATCTTCTTCTGCGCTTCAAGCTCAATCTTGATACGCTCCGACATGGATTTTTTCAGATATTGAGAATAATCCTTTAAACGTTCTTGCAAGGAAGCTTTTTCTGCGGCAGTTATTTTGTCCGATGCTTCATTGTATGCTTTTAATTGCTCTTCGCTCAATGCCTTTATGTCTGGATACAGAGATTTCAATTTAGCCTTAATATCATCAAGCGTAAATGTATCTATCCCAAATAACTGACTAATTAAGTCTTTGTCAAGACCTAATTTCCCTAATTCCACAGTTAATTCATAACCAGTAAAAAGCCCCTCTATTTCTTTTCTTGTCCTTTCTACGTCTTTTGCTCTTACATCTATTTCAACGTCACCCTTCAAATCAGCAATGGCTTTTTCAAGCGTCAAGCGCATTTTGGGAGAAACAGAAGACATAAGTGATTCTAATCCTGCTATAATTCCGCTTGGATCAAAATTCATCGTTGTAATCAAATTCCCTAATCCAGCTTCTTTAAAAGAATCCGTATAGTCTTTGCGAGTTTTCTCTAAAGCTTCGGCTTTACTATAATATTTTAGATTTTTCTGGTATTCTTGCCCAACTTTCTTTAAAAGATCTATTTGCTGTTGTAACGTTTTGTTTCTTTCATTTTCTCCTTTATTTGATTTGGGCATTTCTCCAAATGCTGTCAATATCTGAGTAAGCTGCTTAACTCTCTCTTTATTGTATTTAAGAGCTTCTTCATTAGTCATCGAAGCATTTAATTGCTCTGTCGCTACATTTAGTTTTTCTACATTAGATTGTGAGTCTTTCAGTTCAGCTTTTAGTTTATCAAAATAATCTTTAGTTCCTTGATCGGGCTTTATAATATCAAGTTCAAGCTTATGATCTTCTACGTATTTTTTAAGTCGAGCTTGCATCCCTTGATATTGATTTATAATAGGAGCGTCAGCTATCTTAACTCCAATTTCTATTTCAAATTTATTTGTTACAAAATCCTTTACAGCTTTTTCTACTATGTTTTTTGACTCTATAAAATTGTAAGCCATTTTCGCTGCCGCCTTCTTGCCTTCATCTGAGGTCAGATCGAGATCTCTTCTTAATTTAGCCCCAAAATCAAGTATATCTTGATATAAATACACTTGTGACGTCAACAGTCCTCTATGCGCCTTTGAATAATTATTTATTTCTTTATTATATGATTTTAAAACATCTACAGCGTCACTTGGCAAACTAACTTTGGACAACAGCCTTTGCATGGCTAATATCTTTTTAAAGGAATCTTGCGAACTATCTTGAATTTCCTTAAAGGCTTCAATGGTACTTTGGGCTATATTTTTATTAGCATTGAAAACTGCATTTAAACGTCCTACCAATTGCAGGTAAGCGTTGTTTATGTTTCCAGTAGCTTTATCATATTCCACCTGTGCCTCTGTAGCTTTTTCTATTTTTTCTTGGAATCCAGTTCCAAAGAATGTTTCACTTTGTTTAGCTATGTAATTTAAATAATTAGTATACTCAAGCTGTTTGTTAAACTCCTCTTGTGCTTTAGTCAAATCTACAGTACCATCTTTCTGTGTAATAATACTATTATATACTGCTGGATGATTAATTCTCAATTCTTCTAATAACGCATTTCTTTTTGAAGAAGCTTCATTGTTTTCTTTTTGAGCAGAGGTATATTCTTTAGTCCCTTCTTTGAATTGATTCATAGTAGAAACCGATTCTTTTATTTTTTCATTATATCCTTTTATTTTGGAAGAAATAGAATCAATTTCATTTTTTTGTCTTGCTAAAGAGTCTGTTAAAATGTCATATTTAGCCCTCGTTTCTTCTATTTTATTATTATATTCTGTTACAGCAAATGCTACACCAGCAACTGCTGCTGCAAGGATTAAATAAGGATTGCCTTTTGCAAAAGATAATAAGTTTTTAAGTCCTGTAACCGTTCCTCCAATAGCCTTGTTAACTCTTCCGGAATTGGCGATTATTTCTCCCTGTGATGCCGCGAAAGCTTTATTTGCGATGGTAGCTAAAACTATTTTTCCAGTATATAAAACGAACCCAGTTGCTACGGATTTTAATAAAACTGCAAAAACTTCCCAACTCTCTACAATGCCTCGAACAATCGCAACCAAATCTTTTAGAACGCCGTCATTAGCTTTCCCAATCTCGTTAAACATAATATCAAAGCTATCTTGGAGGTTAGAGATTTGACCTTGCAAAGTTTCAGCTTGTATTTCTTGCATATTATAGAAGATCCCTCCGGCAGAAGTCATCCTCTTAAATACTTCTTCGACATCCTCAAAGGCAACCATTCTATTAGATACCATATCAAATACTTCTCCAACAGATACCATTCGTCCTTCTAATTCAGTGAAATATGTTGCCAATTCACCTAATATATTAATACCAGCTTCACTAAACTGTCTTAATTCCGTTCCACGTAGATAATTAGCCGCCTTAACCTGGCCAAAGGCTAAAATCAAACGATCCATTTCAACGCCCAAACCGCTTGATATATCAGCAAGCATTTTTGTTGTATCGTACAGTTTTTCTGTTTCAATACGATATGCGGCCAATTGCTTTGTATATGTAACCAATTCTTTAACTCTATAAGGAGACCTAACAGCTAATTCGACAACTTGATTAAATAATTGGTCAGCTTGATCTTTGTTTTGAAGAATAGCTTGCAGTGCGCGATTCTGTAATTCAAACTCCCCTCGAACCTGCACTAATTTGCCAATATATCCCTCAATAGCAGCTACACTGAAAAGAAGCCCTAATTTACGTTCCAATTGTGCAGAAGTATCGAGTATGCGACCTTGATTTTTCTTCAAATTGTTCATGCTGTTTGCTGTAGCATCATTAACCGCATTTAGCCTTTGGGTTTCAGCAGTTATTCTCTGTAATTGAGTCGTATAATTTCTGCCAGTAGCATTTAATTGTTCTTGGGCACTTCTTAATTTGGCTAATTTATTAATACGTTGGGCGATGGTACCCTCAGATGCAGCCATAGCTCTATTATAAGCTTGCATGGCTTGTGCAGCTTGCTGATCTGATTTCCTATTTTGTTCTCTATTAAGTTTTTCTTGTGCTTTAGCCAATTTCTCTGCTTCTGCCGCAGCCTTCTCTTCAGCTTGCGCCATTTTATAAGCCTTCTCAAAAGCTGCATCCATCATCTTCTGTTGCTGTTGTAATGCCGAACTTCCAGTTTTGAATGAAGAATTTAATTGGTCTAATGCAATAGAAGTGTTACCGATTGTTTTTTTGTAATTTTCCCAAGAAGCGGCTGTAGCAAGAATACTTCTTCTTTCTTGCTCTAAAACAGCTAATTCAGCTTGAATTTGAGGAGTAAGTGATTTCCCTGCTGAGGCTTCTTTCATTGTAGAACCACTAATAAATCCGCCCCCCTTATTCTTCAAATTAGCAATTTGAGAATCCAATTTAGATACTGCCGAAGTCGAATCATTCAACAAGTTTTTAAGCGATTCTATTTTTTTATTGATAACATCTACGGGAGATTGGGACACTCTATTTAGTTGCTCTGCCACGTTAGCCACGCTCTTAGCTACTTTTTCTGTACCAGATGTATCAAGTTTAGGCATCAAATCTTTAATGCCTTTATTCGCTGTTTTTAATTGTTGCAATAATGGGTTAAGACCATCGGCCATTTCTTGAAAAGCCGACTTCATTAGCTTTTTAGTGTTCTCACTCGTTTTAGCTAATGTCTCTATTTTCTTATCTGTTTGATCCAGTTGCTTTAATACATTTTCTGGTATCTCTAAAATATATCCTTCTGCCATCGTTTTTATTCTTTAAATAATGGGAATCCTAAATCACTTAATAAATCTTCTGCGGAATTGATTACAGTTACATTGTCCTCGCTTTTATTTTCAGGTAAATAAACAACTTGCGTTGAATCATGGGACGCTAAAGCTATTTGAGCCATACTCATTTTCCACATGTATTCGTCTATGGTCACAGAAGGATAAGCTTTAAGAAAGTCAAACATCTGCCCATAGCTTGTTCTGGCGACTATTATTTTTGTTCGTTCATCCTTGTCTTCCTCTGTAGAGCCATCTCCTTGAATATCTGAGTCGAGTTGATAATGTAAAAAAAAACATCCACATTTATCAAATTCAGTATTTCAAATAATAACTGTCCCCATTCCTTTTCATCACATTCCCAAAAAAGGGTTTCGTATACTTTTTTATATGTTACTTCATCTTCAATATCTTCTTTCTTGTTAAGAATAGCCAATGTAATAATCCTACAAACAGAAGGTAAATTAGACGCTAATCCTTTTAACACATCACTATACGATGCTTTTTCTGCTTTACTTATTTTAACTGCTTCTTCTGCAATCATCCACATTACGGCAGGCTTCAAAGACTTTATAGCGAACTCTGTTTTTGACAACTTAACTAAAGTTGGGCTATCTGTCATGATTTGTGCTAAACGTTCCATTGCTTCATCAGAAACAGGTTCGTTGATTGATTTTCTTTTTATATTTTCTTTCATGTTATTACTTATGAAATAGGGGGGAAGGAGTTTAATTCTCCCACCCCCCCCCTATATAGTTAGATGATATTACTTTTTCTCGCTCTTGTTTTAGGAGACAACAAAATAGCGTCTTCTCCGTTCAGGATATTTAGGGAATTAGCCGGAGTTACCGATTCCCTCGTTACCCCCCCACAGTTGTAGGAATAGTATAATCGTAGTCGATCATAAATGGAGTCATAACTTTGCTAGAACCGTTGGTCATCTCCAACAAAGATCCTGTACCAGCTAATGCAATTCGTCCAATAGAGGTACTTAAAGAGTCAATTGTTACAGCTGGGCTCATCTGAACTTTAGGCAGAATACATGCAATGTATTTCCCATCTGTACCCTGAAATACCAAAGCAAATTCAGCATATTTAGTAACATATCCGCTTGGGGCATATACCTTTTTATTATCTGTACCTACTGTAAATCCTAAAAGATCTTTCAATAAGTCGGGCTGCAAATCGGCAATTTCTGTAGCTACAGAATACTGTCCAGCTTGAATATTGTTAATAATTGGTGCAGAAGACAATTCATTCTCTACTGGGTTCTCGGTGTTTTCCTCCTGTGTAATAGAGGTTGAGTCCCGGATAATTTCCTCACATTGATATACATTTGTTCCTTTTGTCGTTTCGTCTGTAAAAGGAGTAATAAAAATGTATTTCGGGTTAAAAACCTTCTTCGATTTTGCGGATGTTTTTACAACTGTTGTTGCCATAATTTTTATTATTTAAGCGGTTAAAATTTGAATTTCTACAATATTATAATGTAATTTAGCAGTGGAATCATAGCCTGAACGCGTACCTCTCCTGATTAATTGATAAGCAGGATTTTCATTTGAAAAAAGTATTTCATTCAAGGTAGTTTCCATTTTAGAGAGCACGGGAACGTTTTTTGCGCCAGAGGACATTGGCTTGGCATATAACCAAATTGCTATTGTGCCAAAACCATAAGCCGACAAGTCGCGTATCAAATAAGAACAATCAACCAAAAGTAAATCTTTCCACGAGTCTTTTATGACTGGCGGCAATGTATCAAAGAAAACATTTGCTGAAACCTTATTCCCCAACAAGGAATCAAGGTAAGCTTCTATATTTGATATGTTTAACTTATTTTTATCCATTTCCTATTGTCTTTACTTTTGAACCTTTTATCTTCGACGACAATAATGAAATATCATCTCCAATCATAAAGATCACTTTATATTTTCTTTTTAAAGGAGATTCGCCTGCCTCTAATATTCCCCCATAGAACAAAGCAACAGCAACTACTAATTGCATCCCTTTAGATGGTGGATTATATTTAGAGAAAAACTCCTCAATTGACTGTCTTCCTGTTATGTAACGCCCATTAACTTTTACACCCTTATCCGTAGCTAAACGATCTAAAAATCTTGTTGTTTGCGGATATATTTTTCCGTTATAAAAGACTGCGCTACCGTAACTATCATGGAGGTTTTGAGTTTCGTTTTTACTATAATCCGCTTCTTCAAAAGCCTGATGTATCAACTTATCTCCATCGGAAGCCAGTTTCATGGCTAATTGATGTACATAATTAGAAGAAACCTTCATTATTCTTCCTGTGTATAAGTTGTTATGTAAACCGAAACACCTCCTAATTGAGTTGGGAATAAACCAATTACTCGACCTTCGACTGACATTCCAAACATTTCCCCTCTGAATAGCATTCCTTTTTTTATGGTAATGCCTTGTTTTTTATCAAAAGGATAATATACTTCAAAAGCATTTGAGATGATAGTATTATCACTTTTCTTTGCTTCTTGTATATCACATTTGGTTTCTAATACCAAGATTTCCTCTTCGACTCTTTCCGTCAACGGCTTAGTCATATCTATGTCGTATGTATAGAAAGAACCATTGAAAGGATATTCTTGTATTAAGTCTCTGTCAATAATCATTAGTCATATTCATTAATCCATTGTACACCCAAGTTTGATAGCTCTGATAATTTAGGATCGTCCCATTTCTTATATAACCCAATTAAAATATTATAGACTTCTTTCTTTGTATCATAACGCTGGCTCCCAATCGTTTTCGTAAATGCGCCATGCTGTTGAGTTGAACTCGCAGTATAATTAGGGGCTGTATAAATCACGAACAATAAATCAGCAAGACAAAGATCTTTTTGTTTTTCTGTCAAAGATTTATAATCTGTAACGTCGATAACTTCTCTTTCTATTGCGATACGGGTTAAGACTGCCCTGTCAAAGACAAAGGCAGTCAAACCAGAAAGATATTCTATAACATCAAATTGCGTCATGAGTTTGCAGATGTAGTATCAACAATAACGTGATATGGGAACTCGTTCAATGACGGAACGGCCGACATAATCAAATCGGTATGCCATTCTTTATACATTCCATTAGGTACAGTTGTATTTACCAATGTATAAATACCACCTTCCATCTGAGCGAATGATTTAGTAATGGAATTATTACCGTATTTTTCAAACATTACTACGTCCAAAATATCAGTATACTGAATTTCCCCAGCAAATCCCGCAGGGCGTAGAACAGCAGCTTTCGAATCCCATCCATTAACAAACTTACCAGTCATATTATCCCAACTGATGTCCTTTTGTTTTTCAACAACAATCTCAATTGGAGACAAATCGGGATAATTAGCATAAACAACACTGTTGAAGATTTCCTCAGTAACAGGCATTGAGTCCAAGAAAACCTTATCATTTAGCGTATAGTATTGTTTCACCAGCTCGCGAACTTCTTTGTTCTTCAAAACGACATCCATATACATCTTATACGGAATCTGCCATTTCATTGGGCCATTATAACCTTTTGTATCGCGGAAGTCAACCTCAATAGTACGCATTTGACTAAGTAGATTACAATCTGCGGCAGTCCAAACCTTAGCACCTGCTTTCTTGAAGTTTTCTGATGGGATTTCTGCTTTCTGCAAAGCGCCCTTCATTCCACGTCCAAAATTATAAGAACACTGACCTTTTGAAATAAGCTGTGCGCCCAAATTAGTTAATGTCTGGTCAGCAGCGTCGATCTGCATCTGAACATCGTCCATCCATTCGCTAATCAAGAAAGCGTCATTCCCGAATTGAGCAAAAAGACGTTCTTTGTATTCACGCTGCGGAGCAGTTTCTACAATACCAGGAGCAATAAAATCAGGGATAGTAGCAGAATACCAAGAAATTCCCTTGTAATCCAAAGGTACAGAATCGCCAAGAGGCGCACGCATATCCATCATTGGAGTTGCGGTTCTGTCTTTAGCTTGTACTGTAAAGGTTGCAGTACCATCAGCTGCTACGGGGGTAGCATTGCTGGCTTTCGTAAATTGGGTTTTCCACCATCCGTAATTCGTGCGAAGCAGACCGGATTCGTCAATCAAAGAGCGCAAAAAGCGCACATCAGAATCAGTCCACAAACGAGCATATCTATTATTATTAAAATCAAACTTTGGCATTTTCTATTTCCTTTCTTTTAAAGTTCAAACCATCCGGTTACTAATGATTTATTTCTCGCGTCAAGTACAGATTTAGGCATTGGAGACATCCGATCAATATAAGCAGTACCATGAAGAACCGGAGTCATAAAATATCTCGCTCCATCAAAGTCTGAGTCGCCTGTAGAAGGTTCATAAAGAAAATCATAATCCGCAGGACACATTGCATTCGGATTTGTAACCATCGGTTTTTTGCCAGAACCCGCTTCTACTGCCTCAACAAGAATATCGTTCACCCTCAAATCAGCCAATGTAGCAGAAAGAGTAACCTTCCATACATCCTTAGACGCTTCAACAGTCGGTTCTACTTTTGTTACTGTAACCGCAGTACCCGTTCCATCAATAGTAGCAGGAGCTTTCATTAAAACATCTCCTACAAAAGGGATATGTTTATATCCATCTCTTGTTAAATAGATAACAGTGTCAGTGGATGTACTTGTCGCTTTGTTTACAACATAGGTCTTCAAAATATAACCTGTAGCACCCTTTTCACCGTCGTTATAGCGATATTCAATCAAATCGCCTGCATACATTTTGGCTGTTCCCTTAAACGGATTCATAATTTTACATCCGAAAGTAGGGAATACAAGTTCATTCTTGTTGCCTTGCAGCTTAACAAAAACGTATCTTGCGCCACCAATTTCACCTCTTCGTTGAAGAAGAGTCTTTCCTAAAAAGACACCTGCATCGGTAGAATACATATTTTCTCTTTTTTTTTAATTTTAAACTTCTTTTTTACGTTCTCTCATTTTCTTAATATCAGCCCACGTATCGGTTGCGGCTGCACTTGGGGTTTCCAAAGATTGTGGGGACATTGAAGTCGTGAAATTAGCCTGAGATTGATTGTAAATTTTCACATAAGAGTCAAGTTTTGCGTCTACGTCGAATTCTTCTGTGATATTAATTTCTTGAATGAAATCATTAATCCATGAATCGTTTTTAACGCCTTTAGTTTTTAATTTGCCTTTCAAATCTTGTTTCTTCTGAGAAATAACTTTCTCTCTCTTTTCAGCTTGCAATTCCTGTTCCAACTGTGCGAGTCTTTTTTCAAGTTCGCTTGCTCCTTCCGCAGGTTTCTGTGTAGTCTGCTGTGCGGCAGGTGATGTAGTTTGAGACTTGTAAGACTGTACGAAATCCGAATAATCTTTTTCCATGTTGCCATTTGCAGTTTTGAATAACGGCAATGCTTTTGACATAAAATCAGTCAATTCGGTTTCTTCTGTTGCTAATAATGGAGTTAGGGTTTCTAACATCTCATTAATACTTCTCTCTGTTAAACGTAGGGTTTTCCCACCTTCTGTCAGAGCACCTTTGAGGTTTTCAAAGGCTTGCTGTTTGGTAAATTTCATACTTCGTGATATTTTAATTTGCATACAAATTAAAGCTATATATTCAACAATATAGAAAGATACAGGACTAAACTTTATCACTGGTGATAACATTTATTCATTAGTTCAAAATATTCGCAGATTTCTATAGTAAATTTGCATGTATATGGAAACAACAGACAAAGATAAGGAATCAAAGACCAAAATAATTAAGCCACAACCGGGCTTTCAAGAAAAGTTTGTGTGCTCGAACGTGGATGTAGTGTTCGGAGGCGGTGTGCTTTCTTGTGGAAAATTTCAAACATTAAACTCTTTGGTTTTGACGCGTAACGGATGGGTTAAGATGGGCGATTTACGCGTAGGAGATAAGGTTTTAACCCCTTTTGACGGAGAATCAAAAATAGTTGAAATATTTCCACAAGGAGAACAAGACGTATATGAATTAGAAACACTCGATGGCAGGGTTTGTGAATGTGGGCTAGACCATTTATGGGCGATTAGAACTCCAAAACAATTGCTTAACTACAGAAAGAATGGTAGAAAATGGAGTAATTATTCCGTTGTTACCACATCTTATATAATAGAGCAAATGGAGCGTGGGAAAAGAATACACCTCCCATTGTCACAAGGATTGGAATTTGAGCAGAAAGATTTGCCTATAGCTCCATACGCACTTGGAGTATTGCTTGGAGACGGGTGTTTGTCCGCGCATAAAGAGGGTAAAAGCAAAAATGGTATAACTATTTCTAATCCCGAAGAAGATATTTGCGAAAGATTATATCCCCTTTTAGGAGCGGAAAGAGTCCGAGTATCAATGAATGGACTCGCACATACATATTATGGAGAAAACTGCATTAAGGCTATACGATATATAAAAGAAGCTAAATTGAATTGTTTAGCTAAAGATAAATATATCCCAGAGATTTACATGTATTCAAGCATTGAACAAAGAATGGATTTATTAAAGGGATTGATGGATACGGACGGTACTGTCAATAACGATAATACATTCAGATTTACTACTACGAGCGAAAAACTTGCAGATTGTTTTGTATCATTGTGCAGGAGTCTGGGATATACGGCTAATAAATATATAGATAAAAGACTAAATAAATATAAAAGCAATTTCTGCTGTTCTATTAGCATTCAAACTAAAGATATAATCTTCAATAGTAAAAAGCATACTGAACGCTTCAATAGAAACAAAAAAAACATTAAGCGAAATTACGAAAGAGATAATACGCATATAAGAATAAAGTCTATTAAAAAGGTGCGTAGGGCAGAATGTCAATGTATTATGATAGACAATGATAAACATTTATATATAACAGATGATTATATTGTTACACATAATACTTTTGCCGCCATTTTATCAGTAGCAGAACCAAGTTTAGATCCTTCTTTCCGTGCATGTTTTACTCGAAGAACATTTGGTGAGTTGAATATGGGTGGAGGTCTTGTCGATGACTTTGAATCTTCTTATGGGAATGGAGCGCAAGTTAGAAAAACAAATCCTCCAAGAGTAACATTCCCATCGGGGTCTTTTGTTGAAATGCGTCAAATCAATGATGAAAACATCAAAAAGATAACGGAGCAATGGAAAGGTGCGCAGTTTGACCTTATATATATGGACGAGTTGACCTCTTATCAATTCTCTACTTTTAAATACCTTCTGACCCGAAATAGAGGTAAAGGTTCTTGGACAGGTAAGTTTAGAGGCACCACGAACCCGAAGAAAGATTCTTGGATTAGAAAATTCCTTGATTGGTATATTAGTCCAGAAGGGCAGATTATTCCTGAACGAGATGGCGTAGTTAGATATTTCTATATTGCAGGCGATACCATAGATGATGTTATTTGGGGGGATACAAAAAAAGAAGTATACCAGAAATGTAAGTTAGACATTGACAAGAAAATAAAAGCAGTAGGAGGTACTATTTCCTATGAGAACTTCATAAAGTCCTTTACATTTTATTTAGGTAGAATGTCAGAGAATAAAGCCATTCTCGATGGCAACATGGACTACGTAGGTTCTGTTGCTGCATCAGGAGGTAGAATGGCTCAACAATTGTTGGAAGGTAACTGGAATGTTGACTTAGAGGATGAATCAGATGCTCCTATACCGTCCCATGTTGCAAGAAGTACATTTATGAATGACCCCCAAAGAAATGGAGACAGATGGATTACTTGTGACTTGGCAGACTTTGGAACGGATAACATGCTTGCTTTGGCTTGGGATGGCTTTCACATAATGGATGCTCTAATCTTGGGTAAAACGACACCGCGAATGAATGCGGATAAGCTTTCTTTATTTGCAGCAAAGTGGGATGTAGCAGATTGCCATATAATATATGATGGTATCAACGGACGTTACCTTTCTGATTATATTCCAGATGCAATTGCATTTCTTTCTTTTAAAGCACCAAGAGGGATGTATGGACGTTCCGCAAGAAGCTTAAAAGACGAATGCTATTTGCGACTCAAATACATTATTAATAATAGGTATTTGTCTTGGGAAGAAGAAGTCTTACAAAGAAGATATACGCATAATAAGATGAAAGATGAAATCACTATTGGCGTTGAATTTGTAGAAGAATGTACTGTTGTTCGGTTCAAAGCAGAAGCAAGCGGGAAACATAGATTGGCCACAAAGAAAGAGATGAATCAAATGTTGGGAAAGGGACGTTCTATGGACTTATTAGACCCATGTGCTATGCGAATGTATCCTGTTTTGGAATATCAATATGGCGATGAACTTATCGAGACAGCAGTCGATCTTGAGGAAAGAGAGAAGCAATATATACCCAAAGACAATATATATAGAGACGATTTTTGGGCTTAGTTCATTGTAATTCAATTATTTTTGTTAACTTTGCAATATAAAACAAATAACATGGATGCCAACGACTTTAAAAAAATAACTACCGATGCTAAAAACTTGGGACATGATGTCTCGATGCAGGATATTGCATATGTGTTTCTCTGCGAAAGTTATGAAAACGCAGAGATTGCATATAAAGTGCTATTCGGGAAAGAGTCCATAGATGCGGAGGTGAATAAATATAAGAAATCAAAAAAGATTGTTTTTTTAACAGATTATATAAAAAGCAATTATATTAAGCCTTCTAAGAAAGCAGAAGTTGAATTTTCGACAGAAGAAGATATGGATCTTTCTTTTGAGGAAAACAAGAGCAAGATGATCTCTCTCTTAAATAAGATTGAGGAGTTGGTTGCTTCTGGCGATATGTCTGCGAAAGACGCTGTTAAATTAGAGGCTGAAATTAGAACCAAACTGAATGATAAATTCTCTGTTGATGATCAATCGGAGCAAAGTAATGTTATCGTCGTTGAACCAAAATTTAATCTTATTTGTCCGCATACTAACAGGGAGTGCTATGTAAATAGCAAAGAGCAAGTAATGAAAAGATATAATTTGATCGAAAAAGAATAATATGGCAGAAGACAGAACAAAAATAGATCATTTGATTGCTAATCCGCAATTGTTATTACAGAAAAAGCCTTTCTTTAGAGGATTGCAGATAAATGCGCGCTATAACCCTCAAAACGTAGACTTGAATCAAACTATACAAGCAGACACTCCGAGGGTGAAGAAAATGGTTATTTCACAAGATGAATACCTTCAAGAATTAAACCCCTACTGCCATAAAGTCTTATTTGATGATAACGTGCCAAGTATTACAATGAAGCTTTCAAAAGAACAAGGTGGAGGCTGGGCTACTATCGAATACAAAAAGATGGCAATCTCTTTTCAAGAAAATATAAAGAACAAGCAAGTATTGCATCTTTGCGGTAATCCTCTGAATTTCACATTGATGGAAACTAATCCTACAACCAAACAGAGCGAAGACTTTATTACCTTTAAGCAGTATTGGGATTTAAGAAACCAAGATGGCATGAAAACAAAAATGGTTGATGCTCAAAAGTCGGTTGGAGATGCAGGACTTCTATATTATTTCGATAGGAAGGGAGAGATCAAATCGCGATTGTTATCCTACATGGATGGATATGTTCTCTGCCCACATAATGATGATAATGGTGATAGACTATTAGAAAGCGTTTATTACAAAAAGGATGACATAGAATATATTGATTCTTATGATGATAGATACATGTATCGTCACATGAACGATGGAAGTGGTGCGGATGAAAACGGTTGGAAATTAATATTCAAGAACGAACACGGATTTAGTGAAATTCCTCTGATTACTAAAAGAGGCAAAGTCGCTTGGGATGATGCTCAAAGTTCAATTGAAGCCTATGAAGTGTTATATAACATATTCTTAGTGATTCAGAAACGACATGGATGGGGTATATTATACATCAAAGGGCGTTTTGATAATGATGGTAGAAAGATTGCTGGTTCTGTTATCTTGAATGACAGAAGTGATGACGCTAATAGTGATGCCAAGTTCCTTACTCCACCAACTCCGGAAGGAACTATTGAAACGCTGAATCTCTTAGAGGAAACAATACAGAAAGGGTCAAAAACGACATTTATTCTTCCGAAAGATATTAAAATGTCAGGAGATATTTCCGGTATTGCCATCATGCTTACTCAATCATTGGACATAGAGAATGCTCTTCAAGGTGTTATTGAATGGCAGAATGTAGCTGATAAAATGTGTCGCTTATTCAAGGAGGGATTAGCTAAGGAATTGGTGCAAAAAGACATTCAACCAACGGCTATTACAGACTTCAACAATATTAAGATTAATGCCAAATTCAAAGTATGGAGACCTCAATCTGATACAGACTTTGCACAAATGTTGGTTACTTTGAAATCTAATGGATTATTGTCTGAGGAAAGCGGCATTGAATTAAGTCCTGTATCTTCTCCTGATGAAAAGGCAAGAAGACAGAAAGAAAAAGATTTAGAGAAGAATTTAGAGATAGAAAAAGAAACTATAATTAACAACCCTAACAACATTAAGGAGGAAGAAAATGTATAACGACGTAATAAAACAAGTTTTAGAGATTCCAGAAAGTCCCGAACATTTTACTTTATCTGATCGGAATCCATTTTATGTATTTCCACAAAAAAAAGATGATACCGCACCTGATGTTTTTAATATTAAGGCTGAATGTTCTGCGGCAAGAGCAAGTAGTACATCCGTGAATATTCCTTTAGTTTGTAATCAGTGGAATGTTATTCTTCTGCAAGGCATACATTTAACCGCAGATTTAAAAGCTAAGTATAAATTATTTGCAGGGGTAAACTATTCTTACGAGCCATGAAAATCGGAGTTGGAATAGGATTATCGTATCCTAAATACACTACATTTGTAAATAGGGGGGGGCAAACTTCTCCTTTTCACCCTTCTCTTGTGGATTATTGGAGATTTAAAGGTAAGAACAATTTCGATAAAGATAGGAATACCATCAAAGGGGTAAAGGGTAATATTCTTAATGCTTATAACTTCGGTTGGAGCTTAGGCGGTGGTTATGGGTTATTTAAGGAGAATTACAAAACTTATAATAAAGCGCAGAATGTATTCGTAACGAGTGATCATTCTGTTACGATAATGAACTTTGTTCCGGCCAATAATTGGATACTTTCAAAATACGGGAATAGTCAATTAAATGCTACAAGAATAAGAGTGACAGGACTTACAGCCAATAACCAACTTGCTTATGGGTATTCACCTACTAATGATGGAGCAAGAGTCTTAATGGCAATTCCTTCGGATGGAGAATATGATTTACCTGAGAGTGTGGTTAATACTACATCTTACAATGTTGGTTTCATTGTACAAAATGCCTTAACTAAGAATGTAACTATTGAACAAATTCCAGAATATGAAGGAGCAATTGTAACAGATGGTATAAATGATTATCTGAAACTTGATAAAGTTGGATATAAGGTGGGTACTATAATTATAAAATTTAAACCTATTAATATAAAACCCAATATTGTTAATTCTATATTAAATATTCATACAGATTTAGTAGCTTTACAATATAATACTTCTGGTGTACTTAGCAACAATTTTACAACATATAAAAATTATGGAGAATATAGTGTTGGAACATTTAATATAGATAAAAACGCTGCAACTCCTCTTGTATTAGGTTGTAAATTAAGTAATTCAGGTAGTCCAATGGAATATAGTAATGTAGCTATATATTCTGTTGCCATATATCAAAATGTTCTCACCGCTGAAGAAATTCAGAAAGAAATCAACGTCATGAAATATGGTACTCCAAATCCAGTGTTTGCATTGAACTTTGATAACTTTGCATATAAAGCCGTTGATTATCCTGAATTTGCTACTGGCAAAGTTACAACAAATAAAATTGTTGTAGATAGCACAACTGAAACCTTTAATGGTGCTATTGCGGTAGCTATGAATCCCGAAGCAGATACCGGAGAGCCGATTGAAGTACCGTCTTACAAAATAAAAGTCACAGGACTTAATCAGTATAGCGTTGGTGAAGGTAATTGGGCAGTTGGATTAATGGGAATGATGATTGATTCAACTAAAGACCCTTGGACTTATCCTATATCTAAAGATGGAGTTTACGATATACCGGCAATTTCATTGAGTGATGGGATTTATAATTTAGGAATAATAGCTCAAATCGCAATTGACAAGCCTATTGAGATAGAAGTCCTCTACGATAAGAATGTCACAAAGAGCTTTCCGGAGAACAAACAAATATTTCCTTAAAGTTAATAAGAAAATTATGAAATTTGCAATACTAACAAAAGAGTGGCTAAACAACAAAGGCGTTGTTATACAGCCAGAGTGGAGACATAATATAGCTAAAACTGAATATATTCTGCATCAAGAGATGATTAGTCCTTTGTTGAATGATACAGATAATATTACTTTTTATGAGTATGATAATACTGAGTTTATTAATATAATCAATAGCCCTTCTTGGGTATTGCCAGAAAGGGAAGAAATACTCCGCAGTTCGCGTAGAAGGTAATTTTAATCATTACAAAAAGAAGATAGCCATGCCCCAATAAGGAACATGGCTACTTTTTTTCTGCAAAGACTTTGCAATTAACACTTCAATTGTTATCTTTGCGATTAAAACCATACAATCTATGGCAAAAGTAACTAATTTTTCTGAATCTGCAAGCGATAGCCTGCAAATTTCAGCGTCAGTCAACGAAAAAGGCATTTTAACAAAAAGCAGTTCAATCAGTGAAATCGAATTGTATTTCCGAAAAGTCTTAGAACTCAGCAAGTCCGATAATGAATTTCCCGTCAATCTTGAAGAGGTGTGGATGCTGATTTATGGAAGAAAAGAAGAAGCCGTTAGAGCCCTATTGTCAAACGATCAATTTATGGAAGGTGTTGATTATCAAGTTTTACGCAAAAATGCGGAGCAAAAAACAGGGAGAGGAGGGCATAATAAGGTAGATTATATTCTTACTGTTCCCTGCATGGAATTCTTTAATTGGACTATTTAAAATTCATTAAAGCATAAGAAACACTTTGTGATATTAAAAAACCGTTCTATATTTGCAAAAGAAAATAAGACTTGACTACCACCAAGCAAAAATATATTAAAGCTTTATAGCAAGCCCAATGTGTAGGTGTGTGGTAGCCCTATATGTTGGGCTATTTTTTTATTATTAAAAATTTAATCAAACAGGATTTACTTATGTTAAAACAAAGGTCAGTTACAGTTGAAAATGAAATTCAGATTTTCGAAAATGTCGAATTCGGCAAGGTTAGAACAATGG
>ERZ1643249.383-NODE-383-length-52439-cov-8.002749_pt1 | contig 52439 bp, 45 predicted proteins | sample MGYA00579263_ERZ1643249 | MGnify/ENA primary metagenome ERZ1643249 (study PRJEB29033, sample SAMEA4952264) | chicken gut metagenome | biome: Broiler Chicken; feature: Gastrointestinal Tract; material: Caecum | place: Ireland | collected 2018 | study: Broiler...
ATTTTGTTTCGTAGCTCTATTTTACCACAGATTTGTATGAACTCCTTTTTTTCTTCAACTGTTGCACTTAATAGTATAATTCACCATTTTAAACAAAAACCCCTTGCCGAAGCAAGGGGTTTTCTATTACTGTTTATTGCAGTTGACGCGATACAAAATCGCAAACAGCGGCAGGTTAAAGCAGAAAATAATGGGGAAGATCGCATATTTTACGATCTGGATCCATGTGGGAAGGGTCGTATTGCCAAAGTAAATGACGAGGTATGCGATCACCACGATGACGAGCACGATGTCCGCAAATATGATCAGACTGGCGGAGATATACGTCCTCGATTGCGACTTTCTGCTGTTCTTTCCGTAGCCGTTGAGGTAGAGGAAGAGGAAAATGCCCAGCATCACAAAGGTGACAAGATAGGGGAGCAGGATGTAAAGCGTTCCCGTTTCCAACTGGTTGCGCAGGCAGTGGCTGATGATGCACTCGGCAAGCATGATGATAAAGACATAGACGGCGGTCAGGAAAAGTGCTTTTCCCTTGTTGAACGTGTTGCCGATGTTTTTGGACGAAGTGCGGTTTCTCGAGCCGTTCGTCGTGGTCACGCGAAGCCCGTCTTTCTGGGCGCGCTCTTCCACGTCGTAAAATTCGATATTGCTCGCCGTATTTCCCGCGGGACGAACGGTCTGCGCGGGCGCTTCCTGCTCTGCCTGGGGCGGCTGTTCGTAGGGAGGAGGAACCTGCTGTTCTGCGGCGGGCGGTTCTGCCTGCTGCGGCTGCATGGCCTGCTGTTCCATTTCCTCGTAGTACTCTTCCTGGCTGTTGGAGGAGTCGTACAGTTTATTTAAAAGGTCCTTGTAATTGCGCTCGGCGGGGGACTTGCTCGCGTACATCATGTCAGCCGCGGAAGGAGATGCGGCGTAATAATCGTCCTGAGCGTATTCGTCCGAATAGCCGTCCTGCGCATACTGTTCGTAGGCGTTGCTCTGCTCGCTTTCTTCTGTCCTGTCCTTTGTGACGTGCGCATAATAGTGGGAAGTGGCGTCTTGCTCGTTTCCGATCAGGGCGCGGTAATTCTCGTGAATGCGCTGTTTTTCCGCTTCGGTCAGGGGGATGGGTTCTGCAGGCCTTTCCCGCTCTTCCTGCGTCTCGCGTACCTGTTCCGGCTGTGCGGATGCGGCAGTTTCTGCCGGTTGGGAAATGGTGGCGCTTGCAGCGCTCTCCGCTGCGGCGGCCTGCGTCGGCTGCACTTCTTCGTGAACGGGTTCTGCTGCTTGCTCCTGTGCGGGCGCTGCGGCAACTTCTTCTGCTGCAGGTTCTTCCTGCTCTTGTGCAGGAGCGGAAGAGGAGACCTCTTCTGCCTCGTCCTTTGCTTTTTCGCTCGCATAGTCGGGGGACGTATCCATCAATTCGATGCCGTCCTCTTCTTCCGCATAGGAAACGGGGACGCGCGAAGTGGACTTTTTCAGGATCTGAAAATCGACGGAAGAGGAGGGGGGAGGATTGCTGAAATCGTAATCGCGCTCGGAGATCAGACTGTCGATGACCGTACGCGAATATTCCCACTCGGCGCGGTTGTGTTCCACAACTGCCTTGCCTTTGTCCGTGATCTGGAAGTATTTTCTCCTTCCTCCGCTGCTGGCGCCGCCCCAGTATGAGGTGACGTAATCCTGGCTTTCAAGGCGTTTGAGCGCGCTGTACAGCGTGGGCTGTTTCAGCGTGTACTGCCCCTTGCTCTTTTCTTCAATTTCGTTGATGATCTCGTAGCCGTACTTGTCTCCGTCGTACAGCATTCTCAAAATGATGGTATTGATATGCCCCCTGATCAGATCGCTGCTGATAGAGGAGGCGTTTTCGGCATTTTCCTGCTGTTTTTCGTTGGTATCTTCGGGTTCCATCTGCGGCACCTCCTTTTCCTGTATTATACATGATAAGACAAATTTTGTCAATATTTTCGCACAATTTTTGCAAATTTCCTGTGTTTGCATAGTATTATGTCAGACATAACAGGCAGATAATTGCGGTTTTTGAGAGAAATCTGCACTTGGGAAAATCTCGTAAAAGTGTGGACAAAATGATGCGTTTGTTGTAAAATAAAACTGTTCAAAAGTGAGGCGTAAAAATGCAGGTAAACAGCAAACTGGAGCGGGAATTTGTTCTCCGCAATTATGAAACGGACTTTCTGCAGAGGATCCGTCCGTCGGCCATTTTGGGATATTTTCAGGAAACGGCGGGACAGCATTCCGAAGAAATGGGGATGGGCTTTGCCAAGCTTGCGCAGGAAGGGTATTTTTGGGTGCTTTCCAAAATCTATGTGGAAATAGACCGCCGTCCGAAATTCATGGACAAAGTGCGCGTGGCGACCTGGCCGCATACGCCCAACAAGGCGATCTTCGAGCGCAGCTTTTCTCTTGCGGACGAACAGGGGATCGCGATGCGTGCCTTTTCGCGCTGGTGTATTTTAAAGGGAAACGGAAGGATCGTTCCCACTTCACTCGTCGAAAAACCGCAGATGGATTTTCTGGACGAAAAGAGTGTCGCCTTTGACGATTGGCACATTCCGTCCGTTGCTCAGAACGGTTCGCCCGATTTTTCCCTGCGCATCGCAAATTCGGAATACGATCTCAACCGACACGTCAACAACATAAAATATGCCGACTATATCTTCAACTGTTTTTCGGTACAGGAATTGGAAGAGCGGCAACTGCGCAGTTTTCAGATCCATTACGTCAGGCAATCCCACGAAGGGGACGTTCTCACCTTTTACAGGCAGGAGATCGCGCCCGGGGTGTTTGCGATCGAGGGGTTTAAAAACGCGTCTGAAACGGTGATTTCGGCGAGGGTGTGCTTTGCTCGGCATTGAATACGAACTGATCCGTTCGCGCAGGAGAACGCTTGCCGTGACGGTGACGGGCGGCCGCGTGATCGTCCGCGCACCGCAGGGAATGCCTGCCGAGCGCATTCTTTCTTTTCTGGAAAGCAAGCAGGATTGGATCAGAAAAACGGTGGCAAAGCAGAGCGACCCGAAATTTGCCGCCTTGCGGAACGGGTCGGCGATCCTCGTTGACGGCAAAGAGATCCCCGTCTTTTACGGCGCAAAAAAAGACGAGGAGCGCGGCGGCGCTTTTTATTGCAGGGACGGGCGCGGCGTGCGCAAACTTTTGCAATCGTCCAGACAGTTTTTGCTGGAAGAGGAAATGTTTTCCCTGGTGCGGCAGACGGGTCTGGAACCGTCGGACGTGCAGGTGCGCGATTTTCGCGCGCGCTGGGGCAGCTGCGGCAGCGACGGCGTCATCAAACTCAACTGGCGGCTTCTGATGCTGCCTGCAGATCTTCGGCAATACGTGCTCATTCACGAACTCTGTCATCTGAAAGAGATGAACCATTCGCGTGCATTCTGGAATCTTGTTCAAGGATTTTGTCCCGCGTACAAACAATGTCTGCGGCGCCTGAAAGAGTACGCTTTTCTTACTAATTTGTATCATTAAATTCAGCGGAGGGTATATTATGAAAACAGAGATCAGGGCTTTCACCCATCTTGCTCCCGTGCCTGCCATGCTCGTTTCCTGCGGGGACGGAAAGGTTTCGGACATCGTCACCATTGCGTGGACAGGAACGATCAACTCCGATCCTCCCATGCTCAGCATCTCCGTGCGCCGCACGAGGTATTCCTATGAGATCATCAACAAAACAGGAGAATTTGTTGTCAATCTTGTCTCTCAGGATCTCTTAAAGGTACTGGACGGCTGCGGCGTTGTTTCGGGAAGAAATACGGATAAATTTGAAAAATTTTCCCTTACAAGGGAAAAGTGCGCCCATATTTCCGCACCCGCCATTGCGGAAAGTCCCGTCTCCATTGAGTGCGTTGTACGGCAGAAGATCGAGCTGGAAAGCCACGTGATGTTTCTCGCGGAAATTGTCGGCGCTTCTGCGCGGGCAGACTGGACGGAAGGGGGCAAACTTCACATCCCGGACGGGGAGCTGATCGCTTATGTGCAGAACCGCTATGTCAAAACAGGCGAAACGCTGGGAACTTACGGTTTTACCGCAAAAAAATAAACGGGGCACCGCACAGTAAACATTACGGGCGGAGATTTTTTCGTGTCTGCCGCTCTTTGAGAAGGCTAATTTTAAAAAACAAAAAGGGGCAGAACGCGGGAATGCGTTCTGCTCCTTTTTAGCCTCGACGTTCGTTCTGGCCGTATCGGATTTTGCTGCAAAAGGGCATTTTTTTCGCTCTTTTGGCGGGTAAAATTACGAATTTTATGCGCCGAAACCGTATCCTTTCTTTTCCTTTAAAAATAATTTCGGAGAATATTCATAAATTATTCAAAAATCATGTATATTTATACATTTTATACAATTTTAATTGTTTAAAATTGAATATTTTAGAAAAAAGCTGCTTCAAAACGCTTGACTTTGCAAGGGGTTGGGGGTATAATTTTAAACAGTAAAATTTTGAGGTCAAACCCATATGGAAAAGAAAGAGATCAAGAAGGTTGTCCTTGCTTATTCGGGCGGGTTGGATACGTCCATCATCATCCCGTGGCTGAAAGAAAATTATAACAACTGCGAAGTGATCGCCGTTTCCGCCGATGTCGGGCAGGAGAGCGAGCTGGACGGGCTGGAAGAGAAGGCTCTCAAAACGGGCGCTTCCAAGCTGTACATAGAGGACCTGCGCAAAGAATTCATCGAGGATTACATTTATCCCACGATGAAGGCGGGCGCGGTGTACGAAAACAAATACCTGCTCGGTACTTCTTTTGCGCGTCCCGTCATTGCAAAGCGCATTGTCGAGATTGCCAAGAAAGAAGGGGCGGACGCCATCTGCCACGGCTGCACAGGCAAGGGAAACGATCAGGTCCGTTTTGAACTGACCATCAATGCGTTTGCGCCCGAAATGACGATCATCGCGCCGTGGAGGATCTGGAACATCAAGAGCCGCGACGAAGAGATCGATTACGCGGAAGCACACAACATTCCCTTGAAGATCACCCGCGAGACCAGCTATTCCAAGGATAAAAACCTGTGGCATCTTTCGCACGAGGGGTTGGATCTGGAAGATCCCGCAAACGAGCCCAAATACGACGAGATCCTGGAAATGGGCGTGTCTCCCGAAAAGGCGCCCGACAAACCCACCTATGTCACGATCACTTTTGAAAAGGGCATTCCTGTCGCGCTGGACGGCAAAAAGATGGGTTCTGTGGAGCTGATGCACAAACTCAACGAGATCGGCGGCAAGAACGGCGTGGGGATCATCGACATCGTGGAAAACCGCCTCGTCGGCATGAAGAGCCGCGGCGTGTACGAAACGCCCGGCGGATCCATCCTGTACTTTGCGCACGAACAGCTGGAAATGCTCTGCCTCGACAAGGAGACCCAGCATTTCAAACAGCACGTTGCCATCCGCTTTGCGGAGCTTGTCTACAACGGACAGTGGTTCACGCCTCTGCGCGAAGCTCTCTCCGCATTTGTGGACAAGACGCAGGAAAACGTCTGCGGCGACGTCAGGCTGAAAGTTTATAAGGGAAACATCATTCCCGCAGGCACGACCAGCCCGCACTCCCTGTACAGCGAAGAGATCGCCACGTTCGGGGAAGAGGACGTCTACAACCAGCACGATGCGGAAGGCTTTATCAATCTGTTCGGCCTGCCTGTCAAAGTCAAGGCTCTGCTGGACGAGAAAAAACTCAAATGATCTTTCCTTTGCGGCGCGCGGAAAGCGCGTCGCAAAACGCATTTTTTGTGAGAAATTAAAATGGTCAACGTATTTATAGACGGGAAAGAGGGGACGACGGGATTGCAGATTTTCGAGCGTCTGGGAAAGCGCAACGACGTCAGTATCGTCACTCTTCCCGAAGAATTGCGCAAGGATCCCGCCGCGCGCAAGGAGTGCATCAACGGGGCGGACATCGTCTTTCTCTGCCTTCCCGATGCGGCGGCGAGAGAATCCGTTTCCCTGTGCGAAAATGAGAGAGTCAGAATTTTGGATGCGTCCACGGCGCACAGGACAAATCCGGCGTGGGCGTACGGTTTCCCCGAACTTTCCAAAGAGCACCGAAGACGCATTGCGGAAGGGAAGCGTGTCGCCGTTCCGGGCTGTCACGCCAGCGGTTTTATTTCCCTCGTCTATCCGCTGATCGCGGGCGGCATCATTGCGCCCGATTATCCGCTTGTCTGCCATTCGGTGACGGGTTACAGCGGCGGCGGAAAAAAGATGATCGCCGAATATGAGAGCGAGGGGAGGAGCATTGCGCTGGACAGTCCGCGTCAGTACGCGTTGGGACAGGCGCACAAGCATCTGCCCGAAATGCAGGCGGTCTGCGGACTTACGTACGCGCCTTCCTTTCAGCCCATCGTGTCCGATTACTATTGCGGAATGTGCGTGACCGTACCCCTTCATGTTCGCCTGATGCAGAAAAAAATGGGCGTAAAAGAGCTGAAACAGTACTTTGCAGAGTACTATGCCAGACAGAATTTCATTAAAATCGTAGAAGAGAGCAGAAGTTTCCTGCCTGCAAATCCTTTGGCGGGAACGAACGATATGGAAATTTACATAGACGGCAACGAGGAGCGCATTCTGCTTGCGTCCGTGTTTGACAATCTCGGCAAGGGGGCGTCCGGTGCGGCGGTGCAGTGCATGAATATCATGCTCGGCATGGACGAACGCACTTCTCTCTCGTTGTGAACGGAGGAACTATGAAAAAAATTCAGGGCGGCGTGTGTGCGCCGATCGGATTCAAAGCAAACGGGGTGCATTGCGGCATCCGTAAAAATAAAACTAAGCGCGACTTATCCCTCATCGTCAGCGACGTACGTGCGGCGGCGGCGTGCGTCTATACGCAGAATCTCGTCAAGGGTGCGCCCATTCTCGTCACCAAAAAACACATGGCGGACGGGTATGCGAGCGCGATCGTCTGCAACAGCGGCAACGCCAACACCTGCAATGAAAACGGCGAGGAGATCGCCGAGCAGATGTGCGGGCTCGTGGCGGACGCCGCGGGAATTTCCGCAAACGACGTCATCGTCGCGTCCACGGGAGTCATCGGACAGCCCCTCTCGCTCGATCCCATCCGCGAAGGGATGCCTTCTCTCGTCAGCGGTCTGAGCGAGGAGGGGAGCAGCCTTGCCGCGCAGGGGATCATGACGACGGACACCATTCCCAAGGAGATCGCATACAGCTTTCAGCTGGGCGGCAAGGAGTGCCATATCGGCGCCATCGGAAAGGGTGTGGGCATGATCAACCCCAACATGGCCACCATGCTCATCTTTATCACGACGGACGCGGCCATTTCTCACGCCATGCTCCAGAAGGCGCTTTCCGCGGACGTGAAGGATTCCTTCAATATGGTGAGCGTGGACGGCGATACTTCCACCAACGACATGGTGGCAGTCCTTGCAAACGGCTGTGCGGGCAACGAGCCTGTCATCGCGCCCGGCAAGGATTTCAACGCTTTCCGCAAGGCTCTCAATAAGGTAACGACCTATCTGTGCCGCAAGATCGCAGGGGACGGCGAGGGTGCAACCAAGCTTCTCGAATGCAAGGTGACAGGTGCAAAGAGCAAAGCGGCGGCGCGCACGGTGGCGAAGTCTGTCATCAAATCCAACCTGTTCAAGGCGGCGATGTTCGGCGCGGATGCAAACTGGGGCAGGGTGCTGTGCGCCATCGGCTATTCGGGCGCGGACGTGGACATCACCAAAGTCAGCGTCGATTTCAGGAGCCGCGCGGGCGAACTTGCCGTTTGCAGGAACGGGAGCGGCATTCCTTTCTCCGAAGAAGAAGCCAAAAAGATCCTTTCCGAAAAAGAGATCGAGATCCTCATAGGATTGGACGACGGCAGCGGCAAAGCGACCGCCTGGGGCTGCGACCTCACATACGAATACGTGAAGATCAACGGGGACTACCGCACCTGAGGAGAAGACTATGGAAAATATGCAGGAAAAGCAATTCCGCGCGCAGATCCTCAGCGAGGCTCTGCCTTATATTCAGGAATACAACGGCAAGATCGTCGTGATCAAGTACGGCGGCAATGCCATGATCAACCAGGATCTGAAAATGTCCGTCATGCACGACATTGTTCTGCTCAGCCTGATCGGCGTCAAAGTCGTTCTCGTACACGGCGGCGGGCCGGAGATCTCCGAAATGCTCAAACGCGTGGGGAAGGAATCTGTCTTTGTGGACGGGCTTCGTTACACGGATGAGGAGACGGCGGAGATCGTGCGCATGGTCCTTGCGGGCAAGATCAACAAATCGCTCGTCAATCTTTTGGAAAGTTTCGGCGGGAAGGCGCTGGGCCTTTGCGGGATAGACGGGCACATGATGAAATGCTGCAAGGAAAACGAAAAGCTCGGCTATGTCGGCAAGATCACCCGGATCAATACGAAGGTCATCACCGATACGCTGGACGCGGGATATATTCCCGTGATCTCCACAGTCGGTTACGACGACGAGGGGCATATCTACAACGTCAATGCGGACACCGCTTCTGCGGTCATCGCGGGCGCGCTCAACGCGCATAGCCTCATTCTGATGACGGATACAAAGGGCGTCCTGCGCGACAAGGACGACGAGTCCAGCCTCATCGAAAAGATCTCCGTCAGCGATATTCCCTCTCTCATCAAGCAGGGGATCATCAGCGGCGGCATGATCCCGAAGATCGATTGCTGCAAAGAGGCGATCCGCCGCGGCGTCAGCAAGGTTTTCATCATCGACGGCAGGGTGGAGCATTCCATTCTCGTAGAAATTTTGTCCGACGAAGGCATCGGCACGATGTTTGTCGGAAGCAATTTAAAATAAAAAAAGGCTCCTCCGTACCGAGAGGAGCCTTTTTTCGGGGAAAATCTTGACGGGTGTGCAGAGGGTGTGGTATAATCCCAAACGTAAGGAGGGAGAGTTTATGGAAAAAACAGAGCGCGGCAAGAGGGAAACTTTGCAAAAATGCGGGCAGGCATTGTGTGATTACGCGCGCAGCGTCAAAGTGTGGGCGGACAAATATCTGCTGCATCTCTTTGCGATTCTGGCGGCGGTGAGTGTGTTTGTCGTCGGTATTTTCATGTGCTTCAAATTCAAGCCGATGGAGGAAATGCAGGCCAAGGTCACTTCCGATTCGGTTGCGGACGGAAACGTGGAAGACCTTCTCATGGCGGCATTTTCGTCCATGTCGTACGAACAGACGATGTTCAACCCCATCGGGGCGCTGTTCGTCGGGTTCGATGCGGAACAAAATCGGGAAGAATACGACAAACTTTCCGAACAGGTGCTCACCATTACGGCCAAGACCACGCTGGAATACAAGGACGAACTTCTCCGCCTCTATGCGCTGATGGATGCAAAGGAAGGCACGCCCGAAGAGATTGCCGCGGCGGTAGAGGAGAGTGCCCGTATCATACAGTCCATCCTCGACAGTGCGGCATCGTCCATGTCCGGCATCAACCTCATCAAGCTGGACAGACTGGACGCGGAGATCGCCTATTCCAATTTGCAGAACTCCGATCCTGCGGTAATGAAGGTGGCGGACGATTCCATCATACGCACCATTGCGCTCTGTGCGGGGACGGCGGCCTATGTGTATCTGCAGGTGATCGCGCTCGTGCTTGTTTTCCGTACGGCGGTGCGCGTTTTACAGAATAAAAATGCGGGACTGAAACTGTACGGCGCCTATCTGATCGGCTTTGCATTTCTCTTGTTTGTCTGCGAGGTCTGCGGCGTCACCCTCAACGGGGCGGGGATCGCCTGTTTTGTCCTGATGGCGATTTTCGGCGGGCTTTCCTGGTTGTACCGTCTCTTTACAAGCGAAACTTCTCCCGTCCTGGCGGCGGCAAAGACGGTGGTGGCGGCGCTCACATTCTCCGCTTTCTGCATTTTCTTCTGCGCCATGTACGATTTCGGCGTTTCCGTGGACAGGATCGGCGCCGTGTTCGGGTTGTACGGCTATGACGGCGCCTTGCCCGAGGGAAGGACGGCGGCGGAGATCCTGCTCGTCAATCTTCTGTCCATCGGGGTGCCGCATCTCGTGTGTATGGGGCTGATCCTGGCCTCTCTGCTGAAAGCGCTCGGCGCAGGGGCAAAGGGGAAGGTTTCCGGGTGGATCCTGCCGCTCCTTTCCTCCGTGTGCGTGCTCCTCACGTTTGTATTGCTGAGTGTATTTGCGGGCAACGGATTGGACATCATCCGCGTTTCTACGGCGATGCTCGTCATGTCTGCGCTCTGTCTGCTTTCCCTGGCGTTCGCTTCGCTGGAACAATACATTTCCTTTGTAGAGCGCTCTGCCCAAAAGAAGGGCGAAACGCAGGAGAAAGGGGAAGAACAGGAAGTTCCCGCACAGGCATGAAAAAAGATATGATAAAAACCCCGCCGGCGGCGGGGTTTTGAAATGCTCTGCATTATTTTGTATCGTTGTCGCGGATCTCTACGCGGCGGATCTTGCCGCTGATGGTCTTGGGCAGTTCGGTGACAAATTCCACGACGCGCGGATATTTGTAGGGCGCAGTGGTCTTTTTCACGTGAGTCTGCAGTTCTTTGACGAGCTGTTCGCTGGGTTCGTATCCCTTGGTGAGGACGACGGTCGCCTTGACAAGCTGTCCGCGCACGCCTTCCGTATCGGGAACGCCCGTGATGGCACATTCCAGCACGGCGGGGTGCTCCATCAGCGCGCTTTCCACTTCAAACGGCCCGATGCGGTAGCCCGAACTCTTGATAATGTCGTCTTTTCTTCCCACAAACCAGTAATAACCGTCGCTGTCGCAATAGGCAAGGTCGCCCAGGTGATAGTATCCGTCGTAGATGACGGTGCGCGTCAGATCGCTGTCTTCATAATACCCGGAAAAGATGCCGTCCTGCGGGTCGCGCAGTCGGATACAGATCTCGCCCGTCTCGCCCTGTTCGACGGGGTTTCCCTCGTCGTCGAGGATCTGTACATAATAGAGAGGGGAGGGCTTGCCCATAGAACCGGGCCGTATCTCCATGTATTCGGAAAATGTGCCGCAGACAATGGTGGTCTCCGTCTGTCCGAATCCTTCGTAAATGGGGTGTCCCGTCTTGAGGCGGATCTGGCGGTAGATCTCGGGATTCAGCGCTTCGCCCGCCGTCATCATGTACTTGATGGAGGACAGGTCGTGCTTGCTCAGGTCCGTCTTCATCATAAAGCGGTAGACGGTGGGAGGGGCGCAAAACGTGGTGATCTTGTATTTTTCAATGTGTTCGAGCAGGTCGCCGGGTTCAAATTTCCCGTGGAAATCGTAGACAAAAATAGCAGAACCGCAAAGCCATTGCCCGAACAATTTGCCCCAGCTCGCTTTAGCCCAGCCCGTTTCGGCCAGAGTGAAATGCAGTCCGTCGTCCTGGCAGTTCAGCCAGTAACGCGCGGTGACGATATGTCCGAGGGTATAGCGCTCGCTCAGCGTCACCATTTTGGGCATTCCCGTCGTGCCCGAAGTGAAGTACAAAAGAATGATGTCGTCCCTGCTGCATTTGTCTTTGTAGGGCGTTTCAAGGACTTCGCTCTGCGCTTTTACTTCCTCGTCGAAAGGGAGAAATCCTTCGCGCGGGGAAACGCAGGCAAGAAGCTGTACGGAGGGGACTTTCTTCGCTGCTTTGAGAATATTTTCGCACAGCTCGTCCTCATCGACGGAAACGACCATTTTCACCCCCGCCTTGTCCATGCGGTAAACGAGGTCTTTTTCCATCAGCATATGCGTGGCGGGAATGGCGATCGCCCCGATCTTGGCCAGCGCCATCAGTACGGTCCAGTATTCGTAGCGGCGCTGCAGGATGACGAGCACGCGGTCGCCCTCTCTTATCCCTTTGGAGAGAAAATAGTTTGCCGTTTTATCGGACAGCCGCTTGATGTCCGCAAAGGTAAAAATGCGTTCTTCCCCGCGGTCGTCACACCAGACCAGGGCGCGTTTATTGGGTTCGAGCCTCGCGTATTCGTCCACGACGTCGTAGGCGTAATTGAAATTTTCCGGTACATTCAGGCGGAAATTGTTGTAGAAATCGTTATAATCCCGAAATCTTCCGGCATTGGAAAATCGGCTCAAAAGGTTCATAGATAGCTGCCTCCGTGCAGTTGCACTTTTATCACGGAGTATTGTACCACATTTTCTCCGAATAATAAAGTATATTTCAAAATTTCTTGCAAAAAATGCCCGAATAATTGCAAAAACGCCCCCGCAATGGTATAATAGAACGGAAAATAAACCATAAAAAAACTGCGCGGCGGAAAGGCCGCCTGTTTCGGGAGGAAGCAATGCTGGACAAGCAGACGGCGGCCGTACTTGCGGCGGTAAACGCCCGCACGGACGGGTCGTACAAAGTGGTGGAAGAAGGGGAACTTCTCTGCGCGCTTCCCGCCCGTCTGAAAACGGATGCAACGGGGCTTGCCAACGCTCTGCGCTATCTTTCCGAGCGCGGCTATGTGGACGTAAAATATTCGGATAAAGGCACATACTGTATCTGTTCCCTGCCCAAGGGCCGCTCCTACGAGGAGAGCGCGGGCGCGGAGCGCCGCGGGGACAAGAAACGCTCGAAGAGCAGATTTCTGCTCTTCTTTTTCGGGGCGATGGCGGGCGCGTTTGCGGGCAGCCTTCTTGCGGGCGTCCTGATGTACTTTTTGTTTTTGTAAAAGAGGTTTCCGATGCTGAACAAACAGGAAAACGAGGTCATGCGCGCCGTGTACGATATGTGCGACGGCAAGGACAGCTGCCTTGTCAGTCCCCTGGAGATCATGAGTTTGTTGCCCGCAAAGCGCAAATACACGCCGCAGAAGGTGGAGCAGATCTTGCGATCCCTCGAACTGGACGACTATTTCGACCTCATCGCTTCGGACAGGAAAGGGGAAAAGATGTACGTCATCACGCTGCATCCCAACGGAATTGCGTACAAGCGCACGGCCGTGCAGATGCGCAGGAACATCACTTTCAAAGTGGCGCTTTCCGTGGCGGGCGCAGTCATCACCTTTGTAGTCGGTATTCTTCTGAAAATCATCTTTTCCTGACTGCATTGCGTTTTTTGCGCAATGCGTTTTATTTGTTTGACTTTTTTCCGCGTTTGCATTAGAATATGTAAAACATTTGTTTATAAAACAGAGGAGAATTATGCCGGATTTTGAACTGGTGTCGCCGTACAGTCCTACGGGCGACCAGCCGCAGGCGATCGAAAAGCTGACTGAGGGAGTGCTGGATGGGATCCGCACGCAGGTGCTTGTCGGCGTCACGGGCAGCGGCAAGACGTTTACGATGGCAAACGTCATCAAAAACATCAACAGGCCTACGCTCGTCATCGCGCACAACAAGACGCTGGCGGCGCAGCTTTGCAATGAATTCCGCGAATTTTTCCCGCACAACCGCGTGGAATACTTTGTCTCTTACTACGACTATTATCAGCCGGAAAGCTATATCCCCAGCACGGACACCTACATCGAAAAGGATATGTCCGTCAACGACGAAATAGACAAACTGCGCAACAGCGCCACGGCGTCTTTGGGCGAACGCGCGGATACGCTCGTCGTCGCGTCCGTTTCCTGTATTTACGGTCTGGGCGCGCCGGAAGAGTATTTCGACCTCGCCATTTCCATGCGTCCGGGGGACGAAATGTCCCGCGACGAACTTCTGCGCAGGCTCATCGAATTGCAGTACGAGCGCAAGGACATCGATTTCACCCGTTCTTCCTTCCGCGTCCGCGGCGACGTGGTGGAGATCTTCCCCGCAGGCAACTCGGAAATTGCCATCCGCGTCGAATTTTTCGGGGATGAGATCGACAGGATCTGTGAAGAGGAAGTGGTGACGGGCAAGGTGACGGCAGAACTCAAACACATCTGTATTTTTCCCGCCAGCCACTATGCGGTGGGCAGTGTGAAGATGAAAAACGCCCTTGCCGCCATCGAGCGCGATCTGGAAGACGAAGTAAAAGCCTTCCGCGACGACGGAAAACTTCTGGAAGCGCAGCGGCTGGAACAGCGCACGCGGTACGACATCGAGATGATGCGCGAAGTGGGGTATTGCAGCGGCATCGAAAATTACAGCCGCTACTTTGACGGAAGAAAGCCCGGTGAACCTTCCTTTACGCTTTTGGACTATTTCCCCGACAATTTTATTGTTTTTATCGATGAAAGTCACATGACGCTGCCGCAGATTCGCGCCATGTACCACGGCGATCTTTCCCGCAAGACAAATCTCGTCAATTACGGATTCCGTATGCGTTCCGCCTACGACAACCGCCCGCTCACTTTCGAGGAATTTGACGCGCGCGTTCCGCAGATGATCTGCGTATCCGCAACGCCCGGGGAATACGAACTGAAAGAGGCGGGGCAGGTCGTGGAACAGATCATCCGTCCGACGGGGCTTCTGGATCCGCAGATCGAGGTGCGGCCCGTCAAGGGGCAGATCGACGATCTGCTCGGCGAGATCAAAAAGGAGACGGAAAAGGGCGGCAGGGTGCTCATAACTACGCTGACAAAGCGCATGGCGGAAAATCTCACGGATTTTCTCAAAGAAAACGGCGTCAAGGTGCGGTATATGCACAGTGACATCGACACGCTGGAGCGCATCGACATCGTCAACGGACTGCGCGCAGGGGAATTTGACGTGCTCTGCGGTATCAACCTCCTGCGTGAAGGGCTGGATATGCCTGAAGTCAGGCTGGTTGCCATTCTCGACGCGGACAAAGAGGGATTCCTGCGCAGTGACACCTCGCTCATCCAGACCATCGGCCGCGCCGCGCGAAATGCGGAGGGCCGCGTCATCATGTATGCGGACGTCGTCACGGGCAGCATGAAGCGCGCCATCGACGAGACGAACCGCCGCCGCGCCGTGCAGGAGGCGTACAACAAGGAACACGGCATTGTCCCCAAGACCATCGTCAAGGAAGTAAAGAGCTCCCTCAACATCACCAAAAAGCAGACGGTCACGGCGGACAAGATCCGCCAGGAAGAGATCCCTGCGGAGATCGAGAAATTGAAAGCTCTGATGAAAGTGGCGTCCGCGCAGCTGGATTTTGAAAAGGCGATCGAGATCAGGGACGCGATCAATGTATTGAAAAAGCGCTTGTACAAGCGCTGAACGGCAGGAAGTTTATGAAGGACGAAATTTTTGTAAAAGGCGCCAAAGAAAACAACTTAAAAAATATCGACGTGCATATCCCGCGCAACACGCTCACCGTGTTCACGGGCCTTTCGGGCAGCGGAAAATCCACGCTGGCGTTTGATACCATCTTTGCCGAGGGGCAGCGCCGCTATGTGGAAAGCCTTTCCTCGTATGCCCGACAGTTTCTCGGCCAGATGGAAAAGCCCAACGTGGAATCCATCGAAGGGCTTTCGCCCGCCATTTCCATCGACCAGAAAACCACGTCGCACAACCCCCGTTCCACGGTGGGGACGGTAACGGAAATATACGATTATATGCGCCTGCTATTCGCGCGCATCGGCGTTCCGCATTGCCCGAAGTGCGGCAGGGAGATCCGCCGCCAGACGGTGGACGAGATCGCCGACAAAGTGATGGCAATGCCGCAGGGGAGCAAGATCCTCATCAATGCCCCCGTGGTGCGAGGCAGAAAGGGCGAGTACACCAAAAACCTCGAATCCTTCCGCAAGAGCGGTTACGGCCGCGTCAAGATCGACGGCATCGTCTACGATCTGCAGGAAGACATTCATCTGGATAAAAATATCAAGCACAATATCAGCGTCGTCATCGACAGGCTCGTCGTCAAAGACGGCATTCAGAAGAGGCTCACGGACAGCCTGGAAAGCGCATTGCGCCTTGCGGACGGCCTTGTCGTCATCGATTGCGACGGCAAGGAAGATCTGTATTCCGTCAAATACGCCTGCCCCGATTGCGGCATCAGCATCGAAGAGATCGAGCCGCGCCTCTTTTCCTTCAATACGCCGTACGGTGCCTGTCCCGAGTGTTCGGGGCTGGGCTTCAAACGCGCCATCGATCCCGACCTGATCTGCCCCGACAAGACCAAAACCCTGCGCGAGGGGGCCATCAAAATCAGCGGCTGGAACCTCGATTCTTCCGCCATGACGCAGATGTACCTCAATTCCCTCGCCAAGGTGTACAACTTTTCCATGGACGTTCCCGTCAAGGATCTGCCCAAGGAAGTGTACGACCTGCTCATGTGGGGGAACGGCGGGGAAAAGATCGACCTCGAATACAACGCATACCGCTTTTCGGGAAGTTATAAGACGGCGTGGGAAGGGTTTGCCAACAATCTGCAGCGCCGTTACGATCAGACGCAGTCGGACAGCGTCCGCTGGGACATCGAGCGGTATATGCGCACGTCCGATTGCCCCGTCTGCCACGGAAAAAGGCTGAAAAAGGAGGCGCTCTCCGTCTACGTCGGCGGCAAAAACATCGCGGAACTGTGCGATCTGTCCGTCGAGGACTTGTTTGCCTTCTTCGATCAGCTGCAGCTCACGCACACGGAGCACCTGATCGCGGACGTCATCCTGAAGGAGATCCGCGCGCGCCTCGGATTTTTGCGCAATGTCGGGCTTGCCTATCTCAACCTTTCGCGCAGCGCCGCCACTCTGTCGGGCGGCGAATCCCAGCGTATCCGCCTTGCCACCCAGATCGGGAGCGGACTGACGGGCGTTTTGTATATTCTCGACGAGCCGAGTATCGGCCTGCACCAGCGCGACAACGAGAAGCTTTTAAAGACGCTGCTCGCCCTGCGCGATCTGGGCAATACGCTCATCGTCGTCGAACACGATGAGGACACCATGCGCGCCGCCGATTATATCGTGGACATCGGCCCCAAGGCGGGAATCCACGGCGGGGAAGTGGTGGCCTGCGGAACGGTGCAGGACATCATGAACAGCCCGCGGTCGATCACGGGCGATTATCTGGCGGGCAGGAGAAAGATCGAAGTCCCGCCCGTGCGTGTGACACCTTCGGACAAATGGTTTGAGGTGGACGGGTGCCGTCAGAACAATTTGAAGGGCATCGACGTAAAAATTCCCGTCGGGCTCATCACGGCGGTGACGGGCGTTTCCGGTTCGGGGAAAAGCTCGCTCGTCAACGAGATCATTTATCCCTTTATGGCCAATCAGCTCAACGGAGCGCACCTCGTCACAGGCAAGTGCGACGGGTGCAAGGGACTGGAATATTTTGACAAAGTCATCGCCATCGATCAGTCTCCCATCGGAAGAACGCCGCGCAGCAACCCTGCCACCTATACGGGCGTGTTCACGATGATCCGCGAACTGTTTGCCGCCACGGCGGACGCGCGCGAGCGCGGCTACAAAGCGGGGCGGTTTTCCTTCAACGTTTCGGGCGGCCGCTGTGAACACTGTTTCGGCGACGGGATCATCAAAATTGAGATGCACTTCCTCCCCGATATTTTCGTTCCCTGCGAGGTGTGCGGTGGGAAGAGATACAACCGCGAAACGCTGGAAGTCAGGTACAAGGGCAAGAACATTTCCGAAGTGCTGGACATGACGATAGAGGAAGCGTGCGAATTTTTCCGGTCCGTTCCCAGCGTCTATAACAAACTGAAAACCATCAACGACGTCGGCCTGGGGTATATCCGCCTTGGGCAGAGCGCAACCACTTTGTCGGGAGGGGAGGCGCAGCGCGTAAAGCTTGCCACCGAACTTTCCAAGCGCTCGACGGGAAAGACCTGCTACATTCTCGACGAACCTACGACGGGCCTGCACAGCTACGACGTGGACAAACTGATCAAAATTCTGCAAAGGCTGCGTTCGGGCGGAAATACCGTCATCGTCATCGAGCACAATCTGGACGTCATCAAAATTGCCGACTGGATCGTCGATCTCGGGCCGGAGGGGGGCGACGGCGGCGGACAGATCGTCGTGACGGGCTCGCCCGAAACGGTCGCCGCCTGCGAAAAGAGCTATACGGGTCAGTTCCTCAAAAAGATGCTCAACGGTTAAACCATGAATAAAAGAGTAAAAACAGAGAAGAAAAATGCACGCAGGCGTTTCTTATTTATTGCAGGAGGCCTGCTTGCCATTATCCTGCTGCTTTTTTGGCTGAATTCTCCTGTCTTTTTCGGGATTCGCTACAGTCTGCCTTATCGCTTTGTTGTCATGGCGGTTTTGTCTGCGATCCTGTGTCTGCTTGCTTTTCATTCGCGTTTTGCGCAGCCTGTTTACGGGAAAATATTTCTTGTGACAGGCGCAATCGTATTATGGACCTCTTTGCTGTTGCCGGACCGTATAAAGACTCTTTTATTCTTTTTATACGGCTGTATTTTTGCGGCAGTCGTCGTTATATACTTTTTGCGCGGTTTGTGGAAATTAAAACGGGACGCGCGATATGCGGGAAAAGATATGCCTCGTTTTTCGCTGGTCTTGGTAATTTCGTGTGCGTTTATTTTTGTTCTGAGGCGAGGGCTCCTCATAGAATATGCGCAGAGCGAGTTACCCTTTTGGCTTCCTTCCCTGATTGCGGCGATCAGTGCCTTCGTTCTTTCCGTCCTTTGCATACTTTTGCTGAAAAACCTGGCTTGGAGAAAGAGGGACAGAATTATTATTCCTGTCATGACGCTTCTGATTTCGTTTCTGTTTGTATGGGTGGCGCTATGTGTGTGCAACTATTCGCTGGATAGAAGCGTTCCGCAGAGTATATCCGCAGAAATTTGTAACAAAGGGATTGATTCCGGGGGGCGGGGGCCGACTACATATGGGCTGACTTTGGAAATGCAAAGCGGGGACGAAGTCCACCTGAACGTTTCTCAAAAGGCATGGTACACATTGAAAAAAGGGGATCGCATCACTGTTTTTCTGTATAAAGGTGCTTTAAACGAACCGTATTATATATACGAAGAATAAAAAAAGAACGGTTAAAACCGTTCTTTTTTTATTAGCATAGTACTATGTCACACATAATTCGCAAATAACAGCGTTAAAGGATGTTTTCTATCGATACGCTGTATTGTTGGGGCAGCTGTTCGCAGATCACAGTGAGCACTTCCAGTTTGGTGAGCGCCTCTGCAAAATCGCCCACGGCAATGCACCCTGTCGCTTCGCCCAGCCAGTAATCGATGTAGGCGATGTCCGCGTGGGGAATAAGGATGTGCAGGCTCTTTTTTTCGTTGTTCCAAAGTGTTTTTACGGTGTCGGCATCGGCGCGCGTCGCTTCTTCCTTTTGTGTTTTCTGACAGAGCGCATCGATCGCGGCGGAAAATTTGTCAAAGCGGCTCACGACAAAAAAGTGTTCCCCGATGCCTGCACCAACGAGGAGAAGAAGGGTAAGTAAGACGGAGAGAAGTGTCTTTACCATACGCTTTCCTCCGGCAGGCGGATGCGGAAAGTCGTATATCTTTCGCCCTTGCACTGCAGATAAATTTTCCCCGTTCCGTCCAGGGTGAGCACAAATACGCGCCGTATCGATCTGACGCCCCGTTCCTGCAAGATCTTTTCAAAAAAATCCTCGCTCGTCCCCGTCAGAGCAAGGTTGTGCTTGTCGAATTTCCCGTCATCTATGATCAGCACGGGCAGGGAAACTTTCTGTTCTTTCGGGCTGTCCTCCCGCGGCATAACGGAAAATTGTCCGTTGGATTCGTACAGGGCGTAAGCCGCTTCGTCGAGGGAGAACATTCCCGCCGTGCGCATGGATTCGATGAGGTCGGCGAGGTCGAGGTGATTTTTTTTCAGCTGGGAAATGTCTATCCCGTCTTTGTTGATGACGACAGACGGCTTTCCTCCCACGATCGCCTGAAATGGTTTGAAGCCGAGGTCAATGAGCAGCATCAGCTGGTGCAGCAAAAAAATGGTGACGATGGAGACGATCCCGTAAAGGAGTGGGATCGAGCTGTCCGCCATCGGAATGCACGCAAGTTCGGCAATGAGCAGGGTAATGACGAGTTCAAACGGCTGCATTTCCCCGATCTGCCTTTTTCCCATCAGCCGCATCACGACGAGCAGGGCGATAAAGATGATCGCCGTGCGTAAAATGATCAGTCCCATACCCAAAGTTTGCCGCCCGAAAAAATTTTTATGCGCGGCAGGGGAATTTGCTTGCTTTTACCGTAAAATTCCGCTATAATACATTCAATAAATGCAGAGTAGCCAAGGCGCGTTAAGTGTTGCGAAACGGGACGTTGTTCGCAAACGAAAGGATTTTTCCTGCGGTGCCGAGGCGCGTCCGTTGCAAGGATAGCCGCCCGTGCGGGGGCGCACTGTTTTTCCACGGACCTCTCCAAAAACGGGAGGTTTTTTTCATGTTCGCAAAATTGGTCGGCAATCTTTCCGCGGCAATGTTCACAAAGTCTTTCATGTCATTGACCGCCGCAAAAAAGATCGCCTATCTCGCGGTGTTTACCGCGATCGCCGTCGTCATCAACACCGTCTCCATAGACGTCACGCCCAGCTTCAAGCTCTCCTTTACAGCAACGGTCGGGTTTATCGGCGGCAGCTTTTTCGGGCCTGTCGGAGGGTTCGCCGTCATGCTGATCGGAGACGTGATCGGCGGATTTCTGGCGGGATTTGTTCCCAACCCCATCATCACTTTGGGGACGTGTATGTTCGGGTTGATCCCCGGGATCATTGTCCCGTATTGCAAATGGAACCTTGGCATCAAGGTGGTCGTGTGCTTTGTTTTGTGCGGGCTGGTCTCCACCATGGGGCTCAACGCATACGGAACGTATCTGTTTGTGGGGAATAAGTACACATCCTATTGGGCATATTTGCTGATCGCGCGCGTTCCGCAGCTTGCGGTCACGTTTGCAAATGCCTTTTTCTCTTATCTTGCGGCAAAGCTTCTGAACCGTTCGGGCATCCGCTTCAAGATTTCCTGAACAGGAGTTTTACCCACCGCGGCTGTGCCAGCCCCAAAGCCAGAAGGAAGAGACCTTCTGCGGCGGCGAGGATGGCTCCGCACAACAGTGTTGCGGGCAGGGTAGGCAGCAGACGGAACAAAACGTTTTTCAATAAAATACCAAACAGGCAGGCGGGCAGAATTGCCGCTGCGGAGCAAAGAGTGTGCTTCTGAAAGCGCACTTTTTCTTTGCTCTTTTTTGCAAGGAGAATAAAATTGAGAACCATCGTAATGCACGAACTTGCCGTCATTCCGATGAGCAGGGCGTAAATACCTGCTATCTGCGGCAAAAACCACACGCACAGCAAGGTTGCCGCCGCCCCGGCAAAGAAAAAGGCGCAGGTCTGTTTTTCGCATCCGATGGAGTTGAGGGCGCTGGTCGTGATCATGCCCAGGCTCATGGGCAGGAGCATGAAACAGCAGTTTCGGATGATCTCTCCGCCCTGTCTGCTGGAAAAAAGGAGAATGCCGATCTCATCTCCCAGGACGAACAGGGGCGGAATGAGCGCGCAGGCGATCAGGGTCGTGATCTGGAGCGCGTGTTCGAGATTGACGCGCATTTTTGTGTGTTCCTGTCGGTAGTAATTTTCCGCGAGTTCGGGAACCATGACGAGGGCGAGGGAGCCGATCAGGGTCGCGGGAATGGTCAGAACGGGCATACACATTCCCATGGCGATGCCGATCTCGCTCATCGCCTGCGCGTTGGTCATGCCTGCCGCGATCAGTCTTGCGGGCAGAATGAGGGAGATCACCGAATTGATGAGGGAATTGGAGGTACGCATTCCCGTGATGGGCAGGGCGGAGGAGAGCAGGGGGCGGAATTGCCGCCTCGGATTGTTCAGCCGTCCTCCCTTGGCGAAATACCAGATCCCCGAAAGGGTGAAAGAAACGAGGTAGGACAGCACAATGGCGACCGCCGCCCGCTTTGCACCGTCGAGGACGTCTGTCATGGCGCTTACAAGCACCACGCCCGCGACGATCATGGTCAGCTCTTCCAAAAGGTCGATGATACAATAGGGCATGAACTGTTTGTTTCCCCAAAGCGCGCCGCGGATGACCGAATAGACGGAATTAAAGACGAGCGAAGGCAGGAGAATGAGCAAAACGGCCATACAGCGGGGGTCGGAAAAGAGGAAATTGAAAAAGCTGTGACCGAAATACAACAGGCTGAATGCGGGAATGGAAAAGGCGAGCGCGCAGACAAGGGCAGCCGTCACCACCGATTTTTGCGCATAGGCGTTGTTTTTGGCGCGGTATTTTGTGATCAGCCGCGAAACGGTGAGCGGGATCCCCGAAGCCGCGGCGGTAGCCAGCACGGCAAAGACGGAAAGGGCGATCTGGTAGATCCCCATTCCTTCCGAACCGAGCGTGCGGGAAAGAATGATGCGGTATAAAAATCCGCACGTCTTTTCGACGACGGAAAACACGGTGACGTAAGCCGCCGTTCTGTATAGGTTTTGCCTGCTCAAAGTCCACCTCGTCTGCAAAAATCACATTCTGTCGAATGATGTCATAGTATGTATATAGCGGCGCGTGTACGTTTATGCACGCGCTTTGTCATATCCGCCTGCTCTCTGCATACAATACAATATCTTACAATTTGGAGGAAAAGAGATGAGAGAACTTTGCAGTGCGGATAAAAACCCGCTCGGATTGCACGTCGTAGAGGAGGGGGAAACGCTTGTTTCGCTGTGCGAAAAGTACTGCGTTTCCGAACACGAGGTCATTCGCCTCAACGGCCTGCACGCATTTCCGCCGCCTGGTACGGTCTTGCTTCTTCCGCCGCCTGCGGGAAAAGTGTACGTCGTTCAGCCGGGAGAGACGCTCTCGTCCGTCTGTAAAAAATTTGACATGAGCGAGGAAGAATTCGCCGCACGCAACGGGGATACCTTTCTCTATCCCATGCGCAGGGTGCTCGTAAAGGAGTAACCGCGCGGAGGCGAACTTCATATACTGGAATATAGGAATCATGCCGCAAGGGCGGCTGTTTCCCTCACATTTTTACAAACCGGAGGTCTGTCATGTCGTTTTTTTCCAATTTTCAGACGGATAAATGTCCCGGTCCCATCAACGGGAATCCGTTGAACGGGCTGGGCGAAAAAGTCTGTGTACAGGCGCAACGGGTTTTCGACGCCTGCATCAAGCAGGGGCAGAGCGAGGGCGTCGTCCTCAGCATCACCGATCCCGTCCCCGCCAATCCTACATATCCTCTCACCTTTATCAGCGCCCGCAGTGTCACGTCCGCGGGGCAGGTGTCCGGCTTTCAGGTAGACCGTCTGCCCGACCGCGCAGGCTGTGCGCGCGTGCAGGCTACGATTAATATTCCCGTGGAAGTCGTGTATACGGACGCAAACGGCACGGAAGGAAAGGCAAACGCTGTGGTTACGGTCAGCGAGGATGTCATTCTGTTCGTCCCTCAGCCGTCTATCATGCCGTATGAAGTGCAGTGCGTCGTCAGCGCCGTTTCTCCCGAAGGCACCTTCAACGCGCAGGACAACACTTTTGTCGTCGATCTTTGCACGACGGTCATTCTTAAAATCGTCATCAATGTCGACCTGCTTCTGCCTTCTTACGGATACTGCGTCATTCCCCCTGCGCAGGAATACACGCAGGAAGTGTGTGCGGGCTTTTTCGAGCTTCCGCTCTATCCGCAGGGAAACACCTGTTGTAACGGTTGCAACAAATAGCAAAAATTATTCAAAAGCCGATATGCGTGCATATCGGCTTTTTCTTTTTATAAAGGTATCTGCGGGACAGGCTTTGCAAACGGTTTTAGAAAAAGTATTTACAAAGAGTAAGAAGTATGTTATACTGATGATATTGTAATAATTAGCAAATATGCCTTAAAATCTATCAAATAAAATGAGGTAAAAATCATAGAATTTAATTTTAGAGATGTCGCGGGAGAAGTCCTGCGACATTGTAGATATTATTTGGCAACAAGGTTTTGGGGTTGCAGGGAATTGGCTTAATGGAACATTTTGGTATCAAATTGTATTAAAAAATATTGTTGTAACTCTCATTTCAACAGACTTGGGAACATTTATTTTGTCAATTATTTCCGTATGGTACGGTGGAAGGAACAATTATTGTTTCTATTGTTTTGTAGTTGGATTATTATGGAATTCTGGAATTTCAGGTATAAATTCTAAAAAATAAGGAGGAGATCGTTATGGAAGGTAAAAAAAATGACAAAGAAAAGAGGCATTTACGCTGGTTAATGGTGGCAGGTATTGTGCCAATATGTATAATTTGTACAACTTTATTTTCGTTGTTTGGTTCGTTGTTCAGATCTGAACCGCAAAGTTTTATGTGGCCTTTGGCAATAATTTTTCTCGTTGTTGATTTTATCGTTTGGATAATTCCTTCTTTAGATACTCTGCCGGTAACAAAACGAAAATTGATTAATATATATCGAATAATTTTTTCTTTGATAGGAGGTGTCTTGTTTTTAATAGATGTATTTATTTATATTAATAATTTGATATACTCTCTTATGTTAGTAGCTATTGTTTTATGCTTCTTTGTAGGGCCAATTTTTCTTAAAAAACTATTTAAGGATTTTTTCAATAATAATTAAAACTTAATATTATAAATTAAATATGATATAGGACTAAAAGGAGCCGAATGACTAAATATCATTCTGCTCCTTTTAGTTGTTGTTGAAGGGGACTATTACAAATGGGATGCTTCGACAGAAATAATAATGTTGCAGTGGAATATGTCTATTACCGCAAAGTTGGCGATCATGCCACAAATATGCCAAACAACGTATATTTTAGGAATAAGAAAGGCGATATTCACGCAATAAAAGAGAATATCAAGTACACGTACGACAAACTTGGCAGGTTGATTTTGGAAAAAGACCTTTACAAAAACATCTTTTTAAAAATGCGGCTCGGGCGGGTGAAATGCTTTCAAATAAACCGTTTTTATGGTACAATCTATAGGAAAGATTTTCAGGAAGGAACGGAATGAAGGTATTTGCGGTAAGCGACCTGCATCTCCCCGGCAATCAGGAAAAGCCTATGGATGTGTTCGGGGAAAACTGGGCGGGGCATTTTGAAAAGATATGCGAGGACTGGAAAAGCAAAGTCAGTGAAGAGGACATTGTCCTTTTGGCGGGCGATTTCTGCTGGGCAATGACCCTTGACGATGCTCTTTCCGATCTTGCAAAGCTCAAAGGCCTGCCGGGGAAAAAGGTGTTTGTCCGCGGGAACCACGATTTCTGGTGGTCGGGGATCACAACGCTGCGCGCCTCCGCGCCCGATTCTTCCTTTTATTTTCTGCAAAACGATTGCATTCGGTTTGACGGATTGGTAATTTGCGGTTCGCGCGGTTGGTCTTGCCCCGGGAGCGCAGATTTTGCCGAATCGGACGAAAAGATCTACAAGAGGGAAGGGGAGAGGTTTCGCCTTGCGCTTCAGAACGCCGGAAAGGTGAGGCAGGAAGGCGACATACTCATCTGCATGATCCATTATCCGCCTTTCAACATGAAAAAGGAGCCCTCTCTTTTTACCGAACAATTTGAAAAGAGCGGTGCGGACATTGTGGTGTACGGGCATCTTCATCAGAACGCGGGGAACTACACCCAGGTCTACGAGCGGAACGGAATAAAATATTTTCTGACTTCCTGCGATCTGCTTGGATTTCGTCTGGCGCAAATTCTTTAAAAAACTTTCTTTCAGACGCTTTACATTGTGCGGCGTGTGTGTTACAATATTTCCGATAAACGACTTTAAGAATGCGGTACGGGATGCCGAAAAGTCGAAAACGGAAGAAGGCAGGGCGCGGTGCGCCCGCATTTTGCCATATTTTTTCGGATTTTCAAAGCCCGTGACGGATCACGGGCTTTTTTTCGTGCCGCGGAAGGGAGGAGTGAATGTCGGAACACATCGTATTGGACGAAGCCGCCATTGCGCGCACGCTCACCCGTCTTTCCCATGAGATCGTGGAAAAGAACAAGGGAACGGATTTTTGTCTGCTGGGGATCCGCCGCCGCGGCGAGATCCTTGCCCGCCGCGTGCAGAAGCTTATTGAAAAGTTTTACGGAGTCAGCGTTCCCTGCGACGGGATCGACATCGGAATTTATCGGGACGATCTCGTCAGCGGATTTTTTGTCCCCGACGCGAAGCTGAACGCACCCGCCTTTTCCGTGGAGGGGAAGACGGTCGTTCTGTGCGACGATGTTCTGCACACGGGCAGGAGCGTCCGCGCCGCCATCGAAGCGATTTTCGATCTCGGCAGGCCCGCACGCATCATGCTGCTCGTTCTCTGCGACCGCGGCGGCAGGGAAATGCCTGTCAGCCCCGATTTTGTCGGAAAGAACATTCCCACTTCCAGATCGGAATTTATCGACGTCCGCCTTCGCGAGATCGAAGGGGAGGACAGCCTCGGCATTACTGCCGTACCCGAAAAACGTTAATCTATCAAAAGAGGTCATACAATGCTCGGAAAAGATCTTCTCGGCCTGTACGACGCGTCCGTTGAGGACATTCAGTTGATCCTCGATACGGCGGTCGGCATGAAAAAACTTCTCACGCAAAACCTGAAAAAGCTCCCGCATCTGCAGGGGCGCACGGTGACGACTCTCTTTTATGAGAACAGCACGAGGACGCGCACCTCGTTCGAGCTCGCCGCAAAATACCTCGGTGCGGGAACGGTGAATATCTCCGCGTCGTCCAGTTCCGTGCAAAAGGGCGAAACGCTCATCGATACGGGTTATACGCTGGACGCGATGAAAAACGACGTCATCGTCATCCGCCACCCGATGGGCGGAGCGCCGCACCTGTTGGCAAGACACGTGAAGGCGTCCGTCGTCAACGGCGGCGACGGCATGAACGAACACCCCACGCAGGCGCTGCTCGACTTTTACACGATGCGCGAAAAATTCGGCTCTTTCAAGGGGCTGAAAGTTGCCATTCTCGGCGATATCAAGCATTCGCGCGTTGCCAAGAGCAACCTGTTCGGGCTGACCAAACTCGGTGCGGAAGTGGTGATGTTCTCTCCCGCAACGCTCATGCCGCAGGGAGTGGAGCGCATGGGCGCCAAGGTCGCGCGTTCGCGCGAAGAGGCGCTTGCGGGCGCAAACGTCGTGATGGGGCTGCGCATTCAGCTGGAGCGTATGCACGGCGGACTGTTCCCGTCTCTCTCCGAATACGCCAAATATTACGGCGTATCGGAAGAACACCTCAAATACGCGGATAAGGATTGCATCGTCATGCACCCCGGCCCCGTCAACCGCGGCGTAGAGCTGACGTCCGACGTCATCGACGCGGAAAATTCCAAGATCACCGAACAGGTGCTCAACGGCGTTGCCGTGCGCATGGCGCTCTTGTTCCTGCTCGTCAAAAACAGACAGGGAGGCGAAAAGAATGAATAAACTTCTCATCAAAGGCGGAACGGTCGTCTTTTCGGACAGATGCGAACAGTGCGACGTCCTGTTGGAAGGCAAAAAGATAATCAAAATTGCAAAAAATGTTGAAGATAAAGAGGCAAAAGTCATCGACGCGACGGGGCTGCACGTATTCCCGGGGCTGATCGATATGCACGTTCATCTGCGCGAACCCGGCTTTGAATACAAAGAAGACATCGCCAGCGGCAGCGCCGCCGCGGTGCGCGGCGGATTCACGCAGGTGTGCTGTATGCCGAATACCCAACCTGTCTGCGACAATGCTGCCGTGGTCGGTTATATCATCGCTCGCTCCAAGGACGTGGGGCTCTGCAAAGTCCGTCCCATCGGTGCTATTACCAAGGACGAAAAAGGGGAAACGCTTGCAGAGATCGGCAAGATGAAAGACGCGGGCGCTGTTGCCGTCAGCGACGACGGAAGGCCCGTTTCCAATGCGCGCATCATGCGCCTTGCCATGGAATACGCTTCCGATTTCGGGATGCTCTGCCTGTCCCACTGCGAGGACAAAGACCTTGTGGACGGCGGCGTGGTCAACGAAGGATACAACAGCACGCTGGCGGGGTTGAAAGGGATCCCGCGGGCGGCAGAGGAGATCATGCTGGCGCGCGAGATCATTCTTGCGGAAACGCTGGGCAAGCGCGTGCATATCTGCCACGTTTCCACCAAAGGCGGCGTTCAGCTGCTGCGCGAGGCAAAGGCGCGCGGCGTTCAGGTGACGGCAGAAACCTGCCCTCATTACTTTACCCTGACGGACGACGTCGTTATGTCCTATGATGCAAACACCAAAGTCAACCCGCCCATCCGCGAAGCGGAGGACGTCGAGGCGATCAAAGAGGGGCTGAAAGACGGCACGCTGGATTGCATCGTCACCGACCATGCGCCCCATCACAGGGACGAAAAGATGGTGGAATATAATCTCGCCGCATTCGGCATCAGCGGAATCGAAACCTCTTTCTCCCTGTCTTATACCTATCTCGTCAAAAGCGGCGTACTCACGCTTCCCCGGCTTGCACAGCGCATGAGCGAAAATCCCGCCGCGATCCTGCATCTGGAGGGCGGCAAAGTAGAGGAGGGCGGCGTGGCAGATCTGATGCTGGCCGATCTTTCCGGGAGCTATGTCATTGACAGCAAAGATTTTCTGTCCAAGGGGAAAAACACGCCGTTCAACGGAATGCAGGTGTACGGGAAAGTCAGGTATACCATTGTCGACGGCGAAGTCAAATACTGCGAGGAGTAAAGAACCATGTCATATAAAAAGGATTTTATCAGATTTCTTTCCGAATGCGGAGTGCTGAAATTCGGAACGTTCACGCTGAAAAGCGGCAGGGTCGCTCCCTATTTTCTGAATGCGGGCGAATACAAGACGGGCGCGCAGATCAAGCGCCTGGGCGAGTTTTATGCGGCCTGCATCCGCGAGAACAACATTCCCGTGCAGACACTGTTCGGGCCCGCGTATAAGGGGATCCCGCTGGCGCTGTCCGCGGCGGTCGCTCTGTATGAAAAGTACGGCGCGGACGTCAATTTCTGTTTTGACAGAAAGGAAGTAAAAGACCACGGCGAAGGCGGAATGTTTGTCGGAAAACAGCTGCAGGACGGCGAAAAAGTTGTCATCGTCGAGGACGTCATGACCAGCGGAAAGGCGCTCAAAGAAGTGCTTCCCAAGCTTCGCGGCGCGGCCAAAGTGGACGTCACGGGCATGGTCATCACCGTCGACCGCATGGAGAAAGCGCTCAACAGCGAGCAGTCCGCCGTACAGCAGGCGTATGCGGAAGAGGGCGTCAAAGTGTATTCCATCGTCACCATCGAGGACATCATCGAGGCGCTGGAAGAGGGCGTCATCGAAGGTAAAGAACACGTTCCCGCCATCAGAAATTATCTCGCGCAATACGGCGCAAAATATTGAGGTTTTACATGATAACGGATAAACTCATCGAAAGAATAAAACAGCTGGACAACCCCACCGTTGCGGGTATCGACACGAGCTTTGATTACCTGCCCGAGGACATGAAGAGCGGCGTGTGCGACTTTGCAGGCGCGGCCAAAGCGGTGCTTGCCTTCAACAAAGAGATCATCGACAGCATCTGCGACATCGTTCCCTGCGTGAAGGTGCAGATCGCCTACTATGAAATGTACGGTCTGGAAGGGATGCGCACTTTTTCGGAGACACTGAAATATGCGTCGGAAAAGGGAATGCTCGTCATGACGGACGCAAAGCGCAACGACATCGGCGCCACGGCAGAGTGCTACGCGAAAGCGTACCTCGGCGAAACGGCTGTGGGGGAAAAGGCTTATACCGCCTTCGATTCGGATTTCCTTACGGTCAACGGCTACCTCGGCTCGGACGGGATCAAGCCTTTTCTCGGCTGGATGCAGAAGAGGGACAAAGGCATTTTTGTCCTCGTCAAGACCTCCAACAAATCCAGCGGCGAGTTGCAGGATCTGAAACTGGAAAACGGCAAAACCGTGTACGAATACATGGGCTCTCTCGTGGAAGAGTGGGGCAAGGACAGCATCGGAAAATACGGGTATTCCGCCGTCGGCGCGGTGGTGGGGGCGACTCATCCTCAGCAGGCGCACATCCTGCGCGGAGAAATGCCGCACACCTTCTTCCTCATTCCCGGATACGGCGCGCAGGGCGGCACTGCAGACGATCTGAAAGTATGCTTTGACAAGGACGGGTTGGGCGGAATTGTCAATTCTTCCCGCGGAATTCTGTGCGCATACAAGCAGGAAAAGTACAAGGGACTTTCCTTCTCTGCGGCGGCTCGCCAGGCGTGCATTGACATGAAAAATGACCTGAACCGCGCAATCAAGGGCTGATACGAAGTACTATGTCACGCATAAATCGACTTTCATGGAGGATTTGAGGTGAGAGAACTGGATGTAAAAGTTGTCGGCAACCAACAGATCGCGCCGGGGATCTTTGAGATCGATTTTCAGCTTCCCGAAGAGATCAGTTTTCGCTGCGGTCAGTTTGTCAATCTTTCGGTGGGCGACGGCGGCCATCTCCTGCGCCGTCCCTTTGCCATTCTCTTTTACAACAAACAGCAGCGCACGGCGGGCGTTTGTTACCAGGTCAAGGGAGAAGGCACCCGCATTCTCTCTCAGAAAAGAGAGGGGGACAGGCTGACCTGCGTGTTGCCGCTCGGCAACGGATTTGTCATCCGTGAAGAGGAAAAGCGCATCGCGCTCATCGGCGGCGGCGTGGGGGTGTTTCCCTTGCTTTCCGTGCTGGACGAGTACAAGGACAGAGACAAGCATTTCCGCTCCTACATGGGGTTCCGCAGTGCGGAGTATGTAAATACTTTCGGGAGGTACGACAAGCGTTCGGACGCTTTGCTTGTCGCTACCGACGACGGGAGCTTCGGAAAAAAGGGTACGGCGGTCTCCCTGTTCTTTGAAGATTTTGAACAGGCAAAACCGGACGTCATTTTTGCCTGCGGCCCTACGCCCATGCTCCGCGCCCTCAAAGCGGGGATGCAAGAGCGCAGCATCCGCGTGCCTTGCTACGTCTCATTGGAGGAGCGCATGGGGTGCGGGATCGGCGCCTGCCTCGTGTGCGTGTGCAGGAAAGCGGGCGGCGAACAGAACGTCCGCGTGTGCAAGGACGGGCCCGTCTTTGAGATAAATGAGGTGGAGATCTGATGGCAAATCTGCATACAAAAATCTGCGGGGTAGAGTTTAAAAATCCCGTCATTGCGGCGAGCGGCACCTTCGGGTTCGGCAAGGAATTTAACGAGATCTACGATATTTCCGTGCTCGGCGGGATCAGCACAAAGGGGCTGACTTTGGAGCCCAGGCTCGGCAATCCCACGCCGCGCATTGCGGAAGGGAACGGGGTCATCCTCAATGCCGTGGGACTGCAAAATCCTGGTGTGGAAAAATTTCTGGAAGAAGACCTGGATTTTTTGAAGAGCAAAAATATTGTGATCATCGCAAACGTTGCGGGAAAGACTCTGGAAGATTATGCGGGGATCTGTGCGCGGCTGGACGGGCTTGTGGACATGATCGAGCTGAACATTTCCTGCCCCAACGTGAAGTGTGGCGGCATGGCGTTCGGCATCCGTCCCGAGAGCGTGGAGCAGGTCACGCGCGCGGCGAAGGGCGCGCTGAAAAAGACGCCGCTCATCGTCAAGCTTTCGCCCAATGTGGAGAGTATTGCCGTCAATGCGCTTGCGGCGCAGAAAGGGGGCGCGGACTGCGTTTCCCTCATCAACACGCTGACGGGCATGGTCATCGACGTCGAGCGCAGAAGGCCCGTGATCGCAAACAACACGGGCGGCGTTTCGGGCGCGGGCGTCAAGCCGATCGCCGTCCGCATGACGTACGAAGTGTGTTCGGCGGTGACCATTCCCGTCATCGGTATGGGCGGGATCACCTGCGCGGAGGACGCGCTGGAATTTATCATTGCGGGAGCAAGCGCGGTGCAGGTGGGAACGGCGAATTTTACCGATACTCTCGCCATGCCGAGGATCATCGGGGAGCTCGATCGTTGGCTGGACGCGCACGGGATCTCCGACATCAACGAACTTCGCGGCACACTCAAACTCAACGGATAAACAAAGCGGCGCCTTTTCGGGGCGCCGTTTTTTTATTTGTATCAGAAGCGCAGTGTTTTGGCGGACGCTTCAAAGTTTTTCAAAGGAAAATCCCGCTTGTTTGTAGTGGCGGATGAGTTTGGGCAGACACTTTACCGTTTCTCTGTATCCCACGCCGTCGTGCAGCAGTAAAACAATTTTATGCCGTTCGCCCGCAGTGCGCAGGGCGTTTGCAAACAGTTCTTCCGCGGTCGCGCCCGGGGAAATGGCGTCCTCGACGGAGGCGTTCCAGCCGCACACTCTGTAACCTGCGTTTCGGACGGCTTTTCCCAGTTCCTGCGATAGTCCGCCTTCCCCGCCGGGGAAGCGGTACAGGTTTCCCTGCCACTGCGGAGCGGCGGAGAGAATGGCGTTGCGGCACAGTTCTATGTCCCGGAGCAGGGCGCGCGGAGAGGAGTATATCTCCGCGTATTCGTGGGAATAGCTGTGGACGCCCACGCTATGGCCTTCCGCAAGGGTGCGCTGAACTATTTCTTTTCTGGTTTTGATTTGTCTGCCGATGACGAAAAATGTGGCTTTCACGTCATTTTCTTTGAGAATGTCGAGTATTTTCGGCGTAGTGGAGTCGGTGGGGCCGTCGTCAAAGGTAAGATAGATGATTTTTTCCTCTGTCGCCGCGCAAGGAACGGGCGGCAGGAGGGGCGGCGCAAACGCCAGGATCAGCGCCATCAGGGAACAGAAAATTGCCTTCATAAAGACAGTTTGCGGTATATGCGGGCCTTTCATGCGGAAAAATAAAAAATTCTATGCTACGCATAGCCGCCGACGGGAAAAAATTTCATAAAAAAATTTCAAAAAAACTGTTGACAAACGCATTTTGTTGTGTTATGCTTGAAAAAACCGATGAGGTAGAGTAGTAGCCTGCTACAGCAGATTTTCAGAGAGTTCCCGGCGGTGGAATGGGAGCAGTCTGACGCAGAGTGAATGGATTACCGAGGGCGGAGGCGAACGGCATTTGCTGAGTAGTTTCCGACGTGGCTTTCACGTTACAGGAAGAGGGTATGACAGTACCTGTTTGAGGCAGCAGTCTATGCTGTGAATTTGGGTGGCAACACGGTTTATTCGTCCCAAGCGAATGAATCGTGTTTTTTTGTTGCAAAATTTTATCAGGAGGAACAAACCTATGTCCAAAACTCAGATCCCTTATAAGATATATCTTTCCGAAAACGAAATTCCCAGGCATTGGTACAATCTGAATGCCGTTATGCCGGTCAAACACGATCCCTTCCTCAATCCTGCAACGTTACAGCCCTGCACGAAGGACGATCTGCGCCCCGTGTTCTGCGACGACTGCATCGATCAGGAGTTCAACCGTACCGACCTGTATATCGACATCCCCGAAGAGATCCGCGATTTTTACAAGATGTACCGTCCCTCTCCGCTGGTGCGCGCTTACTGTCTGGAAAAGGCGCTGGGAACGCCCGCAAAAATTTATTATAAATTCGAGGGCAACAACACGTCCGGTTCGCACAAGCTCAATTCCGCGGTTGCGCAGGCATACTACGCGAAAAAGCAGGGGCTGAAATCCATCACTACGGAAACGGGTGCGGGGCAGTGGGGAACGGCGCTGTCCATGGCGGCGGCGTATTTCGGGCTGGACCTCACCGTGTACATGGTCAAGGTTTCCAGCGAGCAAAAACCGCACAGGCGCGAGGTGATGCGCACCTACGGCGCAAAGATCATTGCTTCTCCTTCGGATACCACCGAGGCGGGCAGGAAGATCTTAAAGGAATTCCCCGGAACGGGCGGCTCCCTCGGCTGCGCCATCAGCGAAGCGGTGGAGAAGGCGGTGACGACCGATTCCTGCCGCTATGTGTTGGGCAGCGTGCTCGATCACGTCGTTCTGCACCAGTCCATCATCGGTCAGGAAACCAAGGCGGCCATGGAGAAATACGGCATTCAGCCGGATATGATCATCGGCTGCTGCGGCGGCGGTTCCAACTTCGGCGGACTCATCGGGCCGTTCATGGGCGACAAGATCATGGGCAAAAACAACATCGATTTCATCGGCGTGGAACCTGCCAGCTGTCCTTCGCTCACGCGCGGCAAGTATGCGTACGATTTCTGCGACAGCGCCAAGATCACGCCGCTTGCGAGAATGTACACGCTCGGCTGCGGATTTATGCCTGCACCCAACCATGCGGGCGGGCTCCGCTATCACGGCATGAGCCCCATCGTGTCCGCGCTGTATCATCAGGGATATATGCGTGCCGTCACCGTCGAACAGACGAAAGTCTTTGAAGCGGCGGAAAAGTTTGCGCGCATCGAGGGCATCCTGCCCGCGCCCGAATCCAGCCACGCCATCCGCGTCGCTATCGACGAGGCGCTCCGCTGCAAAGAGACGGGTGAGGCAAAGACTATTCTGTTCGGCCTGACGGGTACGGGATATTTCGACATGACTGCTTATAAACAGTACAATGACGGAGCGATGACCGATTATACCCCCACGGATGCAGACCTGCAGAAGGGTTTCGGCTCTTTGCCGGATATTCCGCAAAATAAATAAAAAAATAATTGCAATCAGGAAGTAAAAATGATATAATGGAGGGAGAACAGAATGTTCTCCCTCTGCTTTTTTTCGGAGAGGAGCTGATTTTAAATTTACAGAGGTTTTCAGGATATGCAACTTCAGGATCTGTACGGCGCGGGCGCCGACAAGCAGGCTTTCAAAAAGCGCACGCAGGCATTGTCTGCGCTCTTTGAAAAAAAGACGGGCGCAAAGCCGGAACAATGGTTTTCCTCTTCGGGCAGGGCGGAGATCGTGGGCAATCACACCGATCACAACCACGGAAAAGTGGTCGTCGCCGCCATCAGCTGCGACATTTTGTCCGCCGTCAAAAAGCGCGACGACGGGATCATCTGCGTCCATTCGGAGGGATTTCCTTCCTTTGAGTTCAGCGTGAACGATCTTGACGTCAAACCCAAAGAATACGGCAAGAGCATCGCTCTTGCGCGCGGCGTGGTCAAGGGGATCACGGACCGCGGCTATAAAGTGGGCGGCTTTACCTGCTGTTCGGAAAGCACGGTGTTCCGCGGAGCGGGCGTATCTTCCTCGGCGGCGTACGAGCTTCTCATCTGCGAGATCCTCAACGCTCTGTATCTGGACGGAAAGCTCAGCAAGGTGGAAAAGGCGATCATATCCCAGTATGCCGAAAACGTGTATTTCGGAAAGCCGTGCGGGCTGCTCGATCAGTCGGGCATTTCGCTGGGAGGGATCAACAAGATCGATTTCAAAGATCCCGCAGCTCCCGTCATCGAATCCCTCACGCCGCCTGCGGGCTACACGCTTGTCATCACCAACACGGGCGGATCCCATGCGGCGCTCACCGAGCACTATGCCGCCATCAAGACGGAAATGCTTGCCGTGGCAAATTATTTCGGAAAGGAAGTGCTGCGCGAAGTACCCTACGAACAGTTCTTTGCAAGCATTCCGCAGCTTCGCAAAAAAGTTTCCGAGCGCGCCATTCTCCGCGCATTCCATTATTATGAAGAAAACGACCGCGTAGATGCGGCGGCGGCCGCGCTGAAAGAGGGAAGGGTGAAAGATTTCCTCGCGGCGGTGGGCGCGTCCGGGGTGAGCAGTCTGAACTGTCTGCAGAACTGCTTTGTTCCCGGCAGTACCGAACAGCCCGTATCCCTCGCGATACATATTTCCGAACGCATCATCCGCGACGGCGCGGTGCGCGTGCACGGCGGCGGCTTTGCGGGTACGGTGCTTGCCTACCTCGCGGACGCGGAAGTGGAAAACTACGTCGCGCAGATGGCAAAGGTGTTCGGCAGAGAAAACGTCTTTACGGCGAGCGTACGCCTGCCGGGTGCAACCGAGTTGGATCTTGGCGAACTCATCGGATAAATCCTTTGTCCCGATAACCATAAATACAGAGAGGAGGAAGAGTTATGATTCATGCAAGCTTGTTCGGCAGAACGTCGGACGGAAGAGACGTACACGCATTCAAGATCAAGGACGGCGCAAACGAAGCCACCATTCTCAGCTACGGCGGCATCATCCAGTCTTTGAAGATCGCGGACAAAGAGGGGAAGCTCGTCGACGTCGTTCTCGGATATGACGACGTGGCGTCTTACGAAAAGAACGACGGGTATCTCGGCGCCATTGTCGGGCGCTGCTGCAACCGCATCGAAAAGGGCCACCTCGTCGTGGACGGAACGGAATACCAGCTGTACTGCAACGACCGCGGCAATCATCTGCACGGCGGCAGGGAAGGTTTTGACAAAAAAGTCTGGAACTATGTGTTCGAGGGCGGGGACGGAAATATCCTCAATCTCAGCACGGTCAGCCCGGACGGGGAGGAGAACTATCCCGGAAATCTGCGCCTGCAGGTCAGATATACTTTCGTGAACGGCGAACTCAGGATCGAGTACGGCGCGATGTCCAGCAAAAAGACGCCCATCAACCTGACCAACCACGCATATTTCAATCTGGACGGGGAAGGTTCGGGCAACGTTCTGGACACCTTCCTGACCATTGCGGCGGACAGGATCACCCCCACGGACGACGCGCTCATCCCGCACGGCGAATTCCGCAATGTGGAGGGAACGCCTTTCGATTTCAGAAAGCCGCACCGCATCGGCGAGCGCATCGGCAGCGACGATGAGGACATCGCGCGCCAGAACGGTTACGACGTCAACTACGTCCTCAACAAGGCGGCGGGCGTCTACGGAAAAGTGGCGGAAGCGGAGAGCGAGCGGAGCGGGATCTGCATGGAAGTGTTCACGGATATGCCCGCGCTGCAGCTGTACACGGGCAACGGGCTCAGCCAGAAAGGCAAATCCGCTTTTTATAACCGCAATTACGGTTTCTGCATGGAAACGCAGTACATTCCGAACATCGTCAACGTCCCCGCTTATGCGGCGCTCGGCGACTGTCTGTTTGAGAAAAACAAGATCTATCATTCTGTCACGGCATACAAATTCAGCGTAAAGTAAGGCGATCGATATGAAAATTCTCATTGCATCCGACCTGCACGGATCGGCATTTTATACGCAAAAGCTCGCGGAGCGTTTTTCGGCGGAAGGCGCCGAACAGCTCGTTCTGCTGGGCGATATTTACAATCACGGACCCCGTAATCCTCTGCCGGAAGGGTACGATCCTTTGGGCGTGGCAAAGATTTTAAATCCGCTGGCGGACAAACTCATCGTTCTGAAAGGGAATTGCGACAGCGACGTCGATACCCTCATTTCCGATTTTGAGTTTGTTTCCGAAGCCGTTCTCTATGCGGAAGGAAAGAAGATCTTTTTACAGCACGGGGACAAGTATTGTATCGACAATCTTCCCAAAAATTGCGGGGATTGCTTTATTTACGGGCATTATCATACCGGATTTATCAAGAGAGAGGGCGCAGTGCTCGTTGCAAACTGCGGTTCCGTATCGCTGCCCAAGGGCGGCACGCCCAACAGCTATCTTCTGTTGGAGGAGGGCGTTCTCGTCCTCAAAGAATTGGACGGCAAAGAGCTTTGCCGCATGAATATCTGATCCCACCGCCGCGGCAGTTTTGCCGCGGCGGCTTTTCGGGAAACGGGGGAAAAGCGATCCCCAAATCATTGCATTTTTTATCTGTTTATGATAGAATAGATAAAATAGGTCATTGCGGTTTTTTCCGCTTTTGCAGGCGGAAGAAAAAGGCCGCGGATACAGGATGTTGCCATGAGTTTTGAAGAATTACAGAGAGAAGACAAAGAGTACATTTCCAACACTTACAACCGTTTTGCGGTAGATCTTGCGCGCGGCGAGGGCGCCACGCTCTGGTCGGAAGAGGGCAAAAAATACGTGGACTTCGGAAGCGGGATCGCCGTCAACACGTTCGGCGTCAACGACGAGGTTTGGAAAAAGGCTGTCACAGACCAGCTGAACAAGATCCAGCACGCAAGCAATCTGTATTATACGCGCCCGCAGGCGCATCTGGCGCACCTGCTGTGCGAAAAGACGGGCGCAAAAAAAGTGTTTTTCTGCAACTCGGGCGCGGAAGCCAACGAGTGCGCCATCAAGGCGGCGCGCAAATACTCCTTCGACAAGTACGGCGAGGGGAGGTTCCGCATCGTCACGCTGAAAAACTCCTTTCACGGCAGGACGATCGCCACGCTGTCCGCTACGGGGCAGGACGCAATGCACAAATACTTCATGCCCTTCCTCGAAGGCTTTTCGTACGCGGATCCCACCTTTGAAGGGGTGAAAAAATGCTGCTCCGAACAGACCTGCGCCGTCATGATCGAACCCATCCAGGGCGAGGGCGGCGTGCGGCCGCTGGACGCGGAGGAAGTGAAAAAGATAGAGGGCTTCTGCAAGAAGCACGACATCCTACTCATCGTGGACGAGGTGCAGACGGGCAACGGCAGGACGGGCAAGCTGTACGCTTACGAACACTTCGGCATTTCGCCCGATATCGTCACCACGGCCAAGGGCCTGGGCGGCGGTCTTCCTTTGGGCGCGGCCATGTTCTTTGAAAAGTGCCGCGACGTGTTCAATGCGGGCGACCACGGCTCCACCTTCGGCGGAAACCCCGTTGCCTGTGCGGGCGCCATCTCCATTCTGGAGAGGCTGGACGAAAAACTCATGCTCGAAGTGCAGGGCAAGAGCGCCTATCTGTTCACCCATCTCGGCAGGATCAAAAATGTTCTGTCCGTGACGGGCATGGGCCTGATGATCGGGCTGGAAACGACAAAACCTTCCCGCGAGATCGCGGAAAAGTGCCTGGAACGCGGCCTGATCGTGCTCACCGCCAAAAACAAAGTGCGCCTGCTGCCGCCGCTCAACGTAAAAAAAGACGAAATTGATTTTGCATTACAAATTCTCAACGAGGTAATATCCGAATGAAGCACCTTTTAAAGCTTGCCGATCTTTCAACAGAGGAAATTTACGGGATTTTAAATCTTGCCGATCAGCTCAAATACGAGCGCAAGAACAACATTCCTCACCCGCACCTGCAGAGTAAAAAGCTGGGGATGATCTTTTCCAAGTCTTCCACCCGCACCCGCGTCAGCTTTGAAGTGGGGATGTACGAACTGGGCGGCTATGCGCTGTTCCTGTCCGACCGCGATCTGCAGATTGGCAGGGGAGAACCCATTAAGGATACCATCCGCGTCCTTTCGCGCTATCTCGACGGGATCATGATCCGCACCTTTGCGCAGCAGGACGTGGAAGATCTCGCGAAGTACGGTTCTATCCCCATCATCAACGGTCTGACCGATTATTGCCATCCCTGCCAGGTGCTTGCCGACCTCATGACCATCCGCGAGTACAAGGGCAGCCTGAAAGGACTGAAACTGTGCTTTGTGGGGGACGGCAACAACATGGCGAATTCCCTGATCGTGGGCGGCATCAAGGTGGGTATGGAAGTTGCCATTGCCTGCCCGGACAATTACCGCCCCGACGAGCAGATCGTCCGCTGGGCAAAAGAGAACGGAACGCTCACCGTCACTTCCGATCTGAAAGGGGCGGCGGCGAATGCGGACGTTCTGTACACGGACGTCTGGGCGTCCATGGGACAGGAAAGTGAAAAGGCAGAGCGCGAAAAGGCGTTTGCGGGATATTGCATCGACGCGGAGCTGATGAAAGTTGCAAAGCCGGACGCCATGGTCCTGCACTGTCTGCCCGCGCACCGCGGCGAGGAGATCACGGAAGAAGTCCTCGAAGCGCACGCGGAAGAGATCTTTGACGAGGCGGAAAACCGCCTGCACGCACAAAAGGCAGTCCTTGTAAAGCTGCTCAAGTGATCATTCGGAAGGGTTACGAAATGAAAGAAGAAAAAGTTTATGTAACGCTGCAAAACGGACAGGTGTACGAAGGCAAACGCTTCGGCGCAAAAGGGGACGTTCTGGGCGAGCTCGTCTTTACCACGGGCATGACGGGCTACATTGAGACGCTCACCGATCCCAGCTATTACGGGCAGATCGTCATTCAGACATTCCCGCTCATCGGAAACTACGGGATGATCCCGTCCGACTGCGAAAGCAAAAAGCCTTACCTCTCCGCCTATATCGTCCGCGAATACTGCAAGACGCCTTCCAACTTCCGCTGTGAAGGAACGTTGGACGAATTTCTCAAAAAGAACAACATTCCCGGCGTGTACGGGATCGACACGCGCGAACTGACGCGCACCGTGCGCGAAACGGGCGTGATGAATGCGGTCATCTCCTCCAAACCCGTGCAGGATATGGACGCCATCCGCAAATATATCATCCGCGACGCGGTGAAAACCTGCACTTGCGAAGGGGAGATGGTGTACGAGTGTGAAAATGCAAAGCGCACCGTCGTCCTGTGGGATTTCGGCGCCAAGGAAAACATTGCACGCGAACTGGTTCACCGCGGCTGCAAGGTCATCCGCGTTCCGTCCACCTATACGGCGGAAAAAATTCTTTCTTACAATGCGGACGGGCTTATGCTCACCAACGGCCCCGGTGATCCCGCCGAAAATGTGGAGCTGATCGAAAATATCCGCAAAGTGGCGGGCAAACTTCCCATCTTCGGGATCTGCCTCGGACATCAGCTGTTTGCGCTCGCCATGGGCGGCCAGACAAAGAAAATGAAATACGGCCACCGCGGCGTCAACCAGCCGGTCAAGGAGCTGAAAACAAACACTGTCTATATTTCCAGCCAGAACCACGGCTATGAAGTGATCGCCGATTCGATCAAAAACGTGGGCGTGCAGAGTTTTATCAACGTAAACGACAACACCTGTGAAGGCGTGGAATATCCCGATCTCAATGCGTTCACCGTGCAGTTCCATCCCGAAGCGTGCGCGGGACCTCTCGATGCGAAGGGATTGTTTGACAGATTCATTGCCATGATGGACGGAGGAAAAACAAATGCCTAAAAGAAGCGATATCAAAAAAGTTCTTGTCATCGGTTCGGGCCCGATCGTCATCGGTCAGGCGGCGGAATTTGACTATGCGGGCGCGCAGGCGTGCCGCGTTCTCAAAGATGCGGGCGTCAACGTCGTTCTGTGCAACTCCAACCCCGCCACGATCATGACGGACAAGGCGCTTGCGGACGAGATCTATCTCGAACCGCTTACTCTCGAATCCATCAAGCGTATCATCAAAAAGGAGCGGCCTGACAGCCTGCTCGCCTCCCTCGGCGGGCAGACGGGGCTCACCATCGGCTGTCAGCTTGCCAAAGAGGGATTTCTGGACGAGTGGGGCGTCAAACTCATCGGCACCAAGGTAGACGCCATCGACCGCGCAGAGGACAGGGAACTGTTCAAGGAGACCATGCAGAAGATCGGTCAGCCTGTCGTCCCTTCCGACATTGCCTATACGGTGGAGGAGTGCGTCGCCGTTGCAAACAGGATCGGCTATCCCGTCATCATCCGCCCCGCATTTACGCTCGGCGGCGCGGGCGGCGGTGTTGCCTATACGGAAGAAGAGCTGCGCATCATCTCCCACAACGGGCTCATGCTTTCGCCCATCACCCAGGTTCTGGTCGAAAAATACATTTACGGCTGGAAAGAGATCGAGTTTGAAGTGTTGCGCGACAGCCACGGCAACGTGCTCACCGTCTGCTCGATGGAAAACTTCGACCCCGTCGGCATCCACACGGGCGATTCCATCGTCGTGGCGCCCTGCCAGACCCTTTCGGACAAAGAGTACCAGATGCTGCGTACGGCATCTTTGAAGATCATCACGGAACTCGGCATCGAGGGCGGCTGCAACTGCCAGTTTGCGCTCAACCCCGATTCCTTTGAATATTCGGTCATCGAAGTCAACCCCCGTGTGTCGCGCTCTTCCGCGCTCGCTTCCAAGGCGACGGGCTATCCCATTGCCAAAGTGGCAACCAAGATCGCGCTCGGCTACACGCTGGACGAGATCAGAAACGACGTCACGGGCAAGACGTTCGCCTGCTTCGAGCCCACGCTCGACTATGTCGTCGTCAAACTTCCCAAATGGCCGTTCGATAAATTCCTGTACGCAAAGCGCGAACTGGGTACGCGCATGAAGGCGACGGGCGAAGTCATGGCGATCGGCACTTCCTTTGAAATGGCGATCATGAAGGCGGTGCGCGGTGCGGAGATCTCTCTCTCCTCGCTCAACCTCAATAAATACGAGGGGAAAGACCTGCGCGAAGAGCTGCACAAGCTTTCCGACGAGCGCCTGTTCACCGTGTTTGCCGCCATCAAAGCGGGCATTTCTCTGGATGAGATCTTCGAGATCACGAAAATCGACCGCTGGTTCCTGAACAAACTGAAAAATCTTGCCGATTATGAGGCGCGCCTTGCAAGCGAAAAACTTACCCGCGCCCTGTACGACGAGGGAAAACGCCTGGGCTATCCCGACAAGGAGCTGGAAAAGCTTTCGGGACAGAAGATCCCGTATCACAGAAAGGCCGTCTACAAGATGGTGGATACCTGCGCCGCAGAGTTCTCCGCCGAAACGCCGTATTTTTACTCCACCTACGACGAGTACGCGCACGACGAGGCGACGCCTTTCATCAGGGAAAGCACCAAAAAGCGCATCATCGTTATCGGTTCCGGCCCCATCCGCATCGGACAGGGCATCGAGTTCGACTATTCTTCCGTGCACTGCGTGTGGACGCTCAAACAGCTCGGGTATGAAGTGATCATCATCAACAACAACCCCGAAACCGTCTCCACCGACTTCGACACGGCGGACAGGCTGTACTTTGAATCCCTTACGCCCGAGGACGTGCAGAACGTCATCGACAAGGAAAAACCGTACGGCGTCGTCATCACGTTCGGCGGCCAGACGGCGATCAAGCTGTGCAACTATCTGGACAAGAAAGGGGTGCGCATTCTCGGAACGTCTGCGGACAGCGTAGACATGGCAGAGGACCGCGAGCGCTTTGACGAGCTGCTCGAACAGTTCGGCATCAGCCGCCCGAAGGGACTTACGGTCATGACCAAGGAAGAGGCGCTTGCCGCCGCGGACAAACTCGGCTATCCCGTCCTGCTCCGTCCTTCCTACGTCATCGGCGGTCAGAACATGACCATTGCTTTCACGGAAAGCGATATTTCCAGATACATGGACGTCATTCTCGCTCAGCACATCGAAAACCCCGTCCTTTGCGACAAGTACCTGATGGGGCAGGAGCTGGAAGTGGACGTCATCAGCGACGGGGAGGACGTGCTCATCCCCGGCATCATGCAGCACATCGAGCGTGCGGGCGTTCACAGCGGCGACTCCATTGCCGTGTATCCACCTTACAACCTCAGCGACATCATGCTGGATAAGATCATCGAATGCTCCACCCAGCTAGCGCTTTCCCTGAAAACCAAGGGGCTCATCAATATCCAGTTCCTCGTCTTCCACAACGAGCTGTACGTCATCGAGGTCAATCCCCGCGCTTCGCGTACCATTCCGTATATTTCCAAAGTCACGGGCGTGCCGATGGTGGAGCTCGCCACCAAGATCATGGTGGGGGCAAAACTTAAAAAACTCGGCTACGGAACGGGTCTCTATAAGAGTTCTCCCTATGTGGCGGTCAAAGTGCCTGTGTTCTCCTTTGAAAAGCTCAACGACGTCAACTCTCAGCTCGGGCCGGAAATGAAATCGACGGGCGAAGTGCTCGGCATCGGCAAGACCATCGAGGAGGCTCTGTTCAAGGGTCTGGTTTCCGCAGGGTTCAAACTCTGCCATCCCAGCAAACAGCGCGAAGTGGGCGTCTACTTCACCGTCAACGATCAGGATAAATTCGAGATCCTCGGGCTTGCCAAAAAGTTCAGCGATCTTGGCCTGACCATCTACGCCACCAAGGGGACGGCGGATACCATCCGCACCCTCGGGATCGACGTGCATACGGTGGAGCGTCTCTCCCAGGACGAGGAGATCTTCCGCCTCATGGACGACGGAAAGATCGATTACATCGTCTATACGGGCAAGACGGATATGGATTCGATCAACGACTATATCCGTATGCACCATCACGCCATTCTGCTCGGCATCACTACGCTCACGTCGCTGGATACGGCAAACGCGCTGGCAGACATCATCGCAAGCCGCTTCAACGAGGACAACACAGAGCTTGTGGACATCAACAACCTGCGCAAAGAGCGCACCAAGCTCAAGTTCATCAAGATGCAGAGCTGCGGCAACGACTATATTTTCTTCGACAACATGGACGGCAAGATCACCTGCCCCGAATCCCTCGCCATCAACTTTGTGGACAGACATTTCGGGATCGGCGGCGACGGGATCACCCTCATCGAGAAGTCGGACGTCGCAGACGCAAAAATGCGCATCTTCAACAAGGACGGCAGTGAGGGCGCCATGGCGGGCAACTCTATCCGCTGTGTGGCGAAATATCTCTTCGATAACGGTATCGTCAACAAAAAGCATATGACCATCGAAACGCTGAGCGGCATCCGTCAGCTCACGCTGTTCACCTTCAACGGCAAGGTGAGTTCGGTCAGCGTGGATATGGGGAAAGCTGTGCTCAACGGCAGGGCGATCCCTTCCACTCTGGAAGGTGAGACGGTGGTTGGCAGGGATATTTCCGTGGGAGGCAAGAATTACAACGTCACCCTCGTCAACGTCGGCAACCCGCACTGCGTGGTGTTCTGCGACAAGGTGGACGCCGTCGATCTCGCCAACGTCGGGCCTCTGTTCGAGTATGCTCCCTATTTCCCGCAGCGCATCAACACGGAATTTGTCCGCGTCGTCAACGACAAGACGCTGAAAATGCGCGTCTGGGAACGCGGCAACGGCGAAACGCTCGCCTGCGGCACGGGTGCGGCGGCCAGTGTCGTCGCGGCGGTGCTGGGCGGCTATTGTAAGACGGACGAGGACATTACGGTCAAGGTGCGCGGCGGCGACCTCATCGTGCGCTATTGCGCGGACGGAAAAGTCATTCTCACGGGCAACGCAAGACAGGTCTTTGAAGGAACGGTGGAGTTTTAACGATGCAGGAAGTATTTTACGAGGAAAGCGTTTCCGTTCACAACGAGAAACCCGTAAGATTTCGTTACAGGCTTTTTACCATATTCGGCATCCTGTTTTTCCTCTCGGCGGCATTGGCTCTTCTCTTTCTCTGGGGGCTGATGTTCACGCCGGTGGGGGAAGATGTCGAGCTGGACGTGAAAACAATTCTGTTGAGTATGCTTCCGTATGTCATCATGTTTGTCATCATGCTCGCGGGCGGGATCTTTCTCTTTGTCAAGCGCCACAGCTTTTATGTGAGCTTCGATTACACCTTTGTTTCGGGCGAACTTCGCATCAGCAAGGTCTTGCACGGCAGAAAGCGCAAGCTGTTGTACCGCATTTCCGATGAGAAATACATCAAGATCGGAAGAGTGGGCTCGGAATCGTACAAAAAGCTGAAATCTTCCCCGGACGTCAAGGAGGATATCCTGACGCCCAACGAAGAAGCGGCGGAGGACAAGGAATTTTATTACATTCAGGCGGCAACCAACGTCGGAAAAAAATTGCTTGTTCTGGAATGCAGACAGGAACTTCTCGCAAACATTCTGCGCTATACCCGCAGAAATTTACTGGAATCGGAATTTAACAGAAAATGATCTATCTGGATAACGCCGCGACCACCGTTCCCGATGAGGGAGCGGTGAACGCGGCTCTGCAATTTTTAAAAATCGACGGGTTTTACAATCCGTCCGCACTGTATCGGGCAGGATTTGCCGCACACAAAGAAATCGAGGAAGCGCGCAGAACAATTTTGTCTCTGCTTGCGCCGCAGGGCGGCTATGAGCTTGTTTTCACGGGATCGGGAAGCGAGGCGGACAACCAGGCCGTATTCAGCAGCGCCAGGCGCGGCAATTTTGTCACTACTGCGGGCGAACACGCCGCCATTTATCAGAGCGCGAAGGAGCTGGAAAAGCGCGGCATTGAAGTCCGCTTTGCGCCCCTGCGTTCGGACGGGAGCGCGGATACGGAAGCGCTCCTTTCTATGGTGGACAAAGATACTTCCTGCGTATCCGTCATTCACGTCAACAACGAAACGGGCGCTGTAAACGACATCGCCGCCATTGCCGCGGCGGCAAAAAAAATCAATCCCGCACTTCTCTTTCACAGCGACGGCGTGCAGGCGTTTGGAAAGATCCCGTTTGCGTTGACAAAGGACATCGATCTGTACACGGTCAGCGCGCACAAGATCGGCGGCGTGCGCGGCGTGGCGGGGCTGTTTCGTAAAAAGGGCGTCCGCCTGTCTCCGTATATTTTCGGCGGAGGGCAGGAAAACGGATTGCGCAGCGGAACGGAAAACACCTTTGCCATCAAGCAATTCGAGTTTGTTGCAAAAAAGAAATTTTCTTCTCTCAAAGAGGATTTTGAGCGCATCCGCTCTTACAACCTGGCTGTGCGGCAGGGGCTTAATAAAACGATCTTCAAAGTGCTCTCTTCGGAAAATGCTTCGCCGTACATTCTCAGCGTTTCTGCGCGCGGACTTCGCGGGGAAGTGCTGCTGCATATGCTGGACGATGCGGGCGTGATGGTGGGAACGGGGTCTGCCTGTTCTTCCAAAAACCGTTACAGCCGCGTTGTTCTCGCCTGCGGGCTGGACGAGCGTTCCGCAGACGGCGTTCTGCGCATCTCTTTTGCGGCAACCACAACTTTGCAGGAAACGGAGCAGGCGATCGGGATCATCAATTCCTGCGCCGCTTCGCTTGCGGAAAGGACAAAATAACAATGGAAAAAGTCATTATCGTTCGCTATTGCGAAATTCATCTCAAGGGAAAAAACCGCGGCTACTTTGAAAAGGTGTTCATGAACAACCTCGAAAAGGCGCTCACGGGGATCCGCCACGAGATGCACAAACCCAGCGGCCGCTACGTCGTTGAAAACTTCGATGAGGAACGCGCGGATGAAATTGTCGAACGCCTGCGCAAGGTATTCGGCACGCATACCCTCAGTATCGGTTATAAAGTGCCTGCCGATATGCAGACCATTTACCAAACGGTCAAGGCCATCGCGCCTTCGGAAGGGACTTTCAAAGTGGAAACAAACAGGGGAGATAAAAAGTTTCCCCTCAATTCCATGCAGATTAACGCGGAGGTCGGCGGAAGGCTGCTTTCCGAATTTCCCGCGCTCCGTGTAGACGTGCATCATCCGCAGACGGTGCTCAACATCGATATTCGGGAAAACGGCACGGCGCTCGTGTTCGGCGGATTTATCAAGGGGGCGGGCGGAATGCCCGTCGGCACGGCAGGAAAGGGGATGCTCCTCCTTTCGGGCGGCATCGACAGTCCCGTCGCGGGGTACATGATCGCCAAGCGCGGCATGGTTTTGGAGGGATTGCATTTCCACAGCTATCCGTACACCAATATGCAGGCGCGCGAAAAGGTGGAGGAGCTTGCCCGCATCCTTTCGGGATATACCAACGGAATGCTCCTCAACGTCGTCAGCGTCACGCACATTCAGGAAGAAATCCACAAGCATTGCCCCGATGAAATGATGATCACGCTCCTGCGCCGCTTTATGATGCGCATTGCCGAGCGGCTTTGCAAACAGACGGGCGCGCAGTGCATTGTCACGGGCGAAAGTTTAGGGCAGGTCGCAAGCCAGACCATCGAGGGAATGACTTCTTCCAATGCGGTCGTCACGATTCCCGTCCTTCGTCCGCTCGTAGGGTTTGATAAAACGGAGATCATCGAGCGTTCGCGCATGATCGGAACCTTTGAAACTTCTATCCAGCCGTTTGAAGATTGCTGTACCGTCTTTCTGCCCAAGCATCCGCTCATCCGTCCGAAACTTGCGGAAGTGGAAGCCGCGGAGGAAAAGCTGGACGTGGAAGCGTTGGTGCAGGAAGCGCTCGCTACCTTGGAAACGGTAAAATTCTGATCTTTAAAATTCTGTTGACAGAGTACGAAAGGGTGCGCGGCTTTCAGCCGCGCGCCCTGAAATTTACGGAGGCTTGCTTTTCCCAAGTCTCCGTTTTTATTTTTAGCGATCCCACCAATCGGCAGGGGGTCTCTTCGTCTGTTTCGGAATGCAGACGAGCGGCAGGGAAATTTCCTCGCCGTAAACGCGGTTTCCCGCATCGTCCGCGTAATAGGGACGCACGGAATAGAGGTATTTTTCGCCGCGTTTCAAGTCTTTGTCGTAAAAGATACCGTCCGAATTTCCGCTGAAGATCGTGCGAACAATGCCGTTATTCGTGCGTTTTATCTCAAATGCGTAGTACTCTGTCTGACATAAACGGATAATAACGGTGGTATTTTGCAGGCTCAGCTCCGCTCTTGCGGCGGGGCGCTGATAAATGGTGCTCATCTCCAGCGGACAGTTGCTTGCGCGGAATTTTTCTTCTATGGTCGTTCCCTTAGGCTGGGCGGGAGCAGCAAGCCGTAAAATGTGTTCGCTGACGTAACTCGTCTTGTCCAGCGTCTTTGTGACAAGCGTCCTGTCTTTGTCGAACGGTGCAGGGGCACCTTTTTTGTACAGCTCGCTCAGCAGAAGATTTGCGTAGTGGCAGGGCAGTCCTCCGCCCGTGACGTCCGTCAAAGTGTTGTCTGCGTTTCCCATCCACACGCCCACGGTATGGGCGGAGGTGTAGGCAAGCGTCCACGCGTCCGTGTTCCCGTTGTCTTTGCCGCACGTTCCCGTCTTTGCGCATACCTCAAATGGCAGATCTTTTAATTTTTTTGCCGTACCGTCCTTTACGGCTTTTTCGAGCATTTCATTGACGAGGGTCGCCGTGTCCGAAGAAAAGGCGCGCACGTTTTCCTTTTCCCGCGTGTACAGCGTCTCCCCGTCCTCGCTTTCGATTTTTCTGATAAACCTCGCAAAACTGAATGTCCCGTTGTTTGCAAGCGACATGTACGCGCCCGCAAGTTCGGGGAGGGTAAAACCCTCCGTCATGCCGCCAAGAGCCAGGGAAAGGTTTTTGTCCTGCTCGGTCACGGGCAGTCCCATTTTTTTCAGATAGCGCACACTCTTCTCCGTTCCGAGTTCGTTCAGGATTCGCACGGCGGGAATGTTCAGACTCTGTGCAAGCGCCTGTCTTGCGGAAACCCAGCCGTAATAATGGTCGTTGTAGTTTCCGGGGGTGTAGTCTCCGAAGCTTATTGGCTCGTCGCAGACGGGTGTGCAAGGGGAGATCAGGTTTTCCTCGATGGCGGGGCCGTAGACGGCGAGCGGCTTGATGGCGGAACCGGGCTGTCTGCGCAGATTTCCCTCTGTCGTAAACCACGCGCACACCCCGCTCGACTTGTTGTCGCAGAGGATCAGACTTTTTCCCGATCGGTCCGCCGTCGTGGAAAGCTGTTCGGCAAACTCCTGCATTCTCCTGTCCATATACGTGTAAACGCGTACCGCGCCGCGCAGTTTGTAGGGAGAAAAGAGGGGAAGGCTCTGCAATTCGTCGCAGACCGCGTCTATATAGTTGTCCGAGGAAACGCAGGTTTTTCCCTGCTGCGGAAGGGGCTGGACTTTGGCGCTTTCGTACTCTTTCTGTGTGATCTTATTGAGGGAAAGCATCGCCTCCAAAACGTTGTTCCGAACGCGCAAGCACGCCGTTTTATCGACAAAAGGAGAGTAATTGTTGGGGGAACGAATGACAGCGGCGAGCATTGCTCCCTCGGCGAGAGACAGATCTTTTACTTCTTTTTCAAAGTAAAAGTCTGCCGCTTCCGCAATGCCGTAACAGGTATGCCCGAAGTAAATGGTGTTGAGATACATTTCCAGAATTTCATCTTTGGTGTATTTTTTTTCCAGCTGGCGGGTGAGGCGGATCTCTTTCATCTTGCGCCGCAATGTTTTTTCTCCGGAAAGCTGCGTGTTCTTGACGAGCTGCTGGCTGATGGTGGAGGCGCCCTGCTTAAAGGAGCGCGCTTTCAGATTTTTTAAGGCGGCCCGCACCATTCCTTTGTAGTCCAGACCCTTATGTTTATAAAAGTTCTTGTCCTCCGCGCTGATAAATGCCTGCCTGACGTGTTCGGGAACTTCGCCGATGGTCACGCTTCTGTGTTCGCTGAACAGGTCGACTTCGGCGATCTCGTTCCCGTCGCCGTCAAAAACTTCGGCACTTTTTTGTGCCGGCTGAAATTTATCCGATTCTAACCGTACGTTTGCCGTTGCGGCAAAATACCATGCGCCTGCCGAAAGGACGAGCGCGGCAACGGTGCAGGCAAAGACTGCGCTTATTTTCAAAAATGTTTTCATGTTCTTCCTCATAGAACAGTATTGCTGATTTTGCGCAAATTATTTCCCTTACAACAAAGTTGAAAGACTTGAAATAATTCCGAAAAAAAGGTATAATGAAAAGAAGATAATTTTTTAAAAAAAGGTCCTATGCAAAAATACTACTGGATAACAACGTACGGCTGTCAGATGAACGTACACGAATCGGAAAAGATCGCGGGAATCCTTCGCGCGCGCGGGTATATACAGGCGGAGCGGGAAGAGGAGGCAGACATTGTCGTTTTCAATACCTGTTGTATCCGTGAAAATGCGGAAAATCACGCATACGGAAACATCGGCGCTTTAAAAAAATTGAAAAAGTCCCGTCCGTTCATGCTGATCGCGGTTGGCGGCTGTATGACGCAGCAGGCGGGTGCGGCGGAAAAGCTACGCAAAAAATTTCCCTTTGTCGACATCGTGTTCGGAACGCACAATCTCTCCGTTCTGGGCGATCTGCTGGATCGCAAGGCGGGCAGCAAAAAAGCGGTGGTGGACGTCTGGGACAAGGAAGGGGAAACGGACACGGAAGACATTTCCTTTCGCACAAGTTACCCCAATGCCTGGGTGAACATCATGTACGGGTGCAACAATTTCTGTTCCTATTGCATCGTTCCGTATGTGAGAGGCAGGGAGCGCAGCAGGGAGAGCGGCGCCATCGTCAAAGAAGTGTACGATCTGCTCGACGCCGGGTACAAAGAGATCACTCTGTTGGGTCAGAATGTCAATTCTTACGGAAATGACAAGGGAGATAGCACTTTCCCGCAGCTTCTGCACACCATCTGTCAAAGGGACGGAAAGTACCGCCTGCGTTTTATGACGAGCAATCCCAAGGATTTCGGGGAAGATCTCGTCAGGGAGATCGCGGAACACGAGCAGATCTGCAATCTGGTGCATCTGCCCGTGCAAGCGGGGTCGGACCGTATTTTGCGGCTGATGAACAGAAAATATACGGCAAAGGAATACCTCGAAAAGGTAGAACTTCTCCGAAAATACGTTCCGGACTGCCAGCTGACGACGGACATTATGGTGGGTTTTCCCACGGAAACGGAAGAAGATTTTCAGGCGACGCTGGATCTCGTAAAGCAAGCGCGCTTTGCCACGGCGTTTACCTTTGTGTATTCGCGCAGGAGCGGCACGGTGGCGGCCAATATGGAAGGGCAGATCCCCGAAGAGGTGCAAAAGGACAGGATCATGCGCCTTGTCGAACTTGTCAACGCGCAGACGCGCGAACTTTCCGCGGGGTACCGCGGAAAGACGGTCGAGATCCTCTGTGAGGATTACGACAAAAAGCGCGGCCTGTATTTGGGCAGGGACGAATACGGGCGCATGGGATATTTTCACAGCGACCGCGACAGAATAGGGGAATTTGTGCGTTTGAAAATTTCGCAGACTTCCGGCGTTTCGCTGGAAGGGGAACTTACGCAAGAAAAGGAGTAAAAGGATGAGCGGCGGACTTTCACCGATGATGCGGCACTATCTGCAAATCAAGGAAAAATATAAAGATTGCGTCGTATTTTATCGTTTGGGCGATTTTTACGAGATGTTTTTTGAGGATGCCAAGGAGGTATCGCAACTTCTCGATCTCACGCTGACGGGCAGAGATTGCGGGTTGGAAGAGCGCGCGCCCATGTGCGGGATCCCGTTTCATGCGGCGGACACCTACATTGCGCGCCTTGTCGCTCTCGGGAAGAAGGTGGCCATCTGCGAACAGCTCACGGAGCCCACGCCCGGCAAGGGAATGGTGGAGCGCGATGTGATCCGCGTCGTCTCGGCAGGGACGCTCATCGAGGACAGCCTTCTCGACGAGAAGAAAAACAATTACATTGCCTGCGCGTATGCGGAAGGGCAGAAATGCGCCGTGGCCTGGGCGGACATCACGACGGGCGAATTTTACGTTTCCGATTTTGAAGGGGAGAAAGCCGTCTTTCAAAGTCTGGAACATCTCGGAAAACTTTCCCCCGCGGAGATCATCTGCAACGACGAGTACCTGATGGTCACAAAGGATAACAACGCTCTGCGCGCTCTGCCTGCCTTTTCCTGCTATGTGCCGTGGGCGTTTGCGCTCCGTCATGCGGAAAAAAATCTGTTGGAACAGCTTGGCTGCAAGACGCTGGAGCCGTTCGGTTTGTCGGGGAGGAATGCGGCGGTCTCCGCCTGCGGCGCGCTCATCGAATATCTGCGCGAAACGCAGAAAAACACGTTGAAGATCATTGACAGCGTGCGCTATGTCGGCGGCGGAAGCATGATGCTGGACAGCTCTGCCATCCGCAATCTCGAACTCGTGCGCACGTTGGGCGACGGCAAGAGAAAGGGTTCGCTCGTGTGGCTCCTTGACAAGATGCAGACGGCCATGGGCGCGCGCCTGATGCAGAGGCTGATCCTCAATCCTTTGCAGGAAAAAGCGGACATCGAGCGCCGCCTGGAAGGGGTCGCCGAACTGTTTCAGGCCACGGTCATCCGCATCGGCATTGCGGAAACATTGAAAGGCGTGCGCGACATCGAGCGCATAGCCGGCAAGATCTCCAACAACAACCTGACCCCGCGCGACTGTGAGGGGCTGGCA
>ERZ1643249.386-NODE-386-length-52091-cov-40.858704_pt1 | contig 52091 bp, 68 predicted proteins | sample MGYA00579263_ERZ1643249 | MGnify/ENA primary metagenome ERZ1643249 (study PRJEB29033, sample SAMEA4952264) | chicken gut metagenome | biome: Broiler Chicken; feature: Gastrointestinal Tract; material: Caecum | place: Ireland | collected 2018 | study: Broiler...
TTGATAGATTTTTAATCTTGGTGTTTTTATAGCCGCATTTTTCACACAACTGGCTACTCGCAAAAAACTTTCCAACTTTCTGTAAAATTTTACCATATCGTTGGCATTTATATTCTAAAAACTCTACAAATTTACCCCAACAAACTTGACTTATATTTCTTGCTAATCTATGATTCTTTATCATATTTGTCACTTGTAAATCTTCTATACAAATTAAATCATTTTCTCTTACTAACTTAGTTGACAATTTATGACAAAAGTCTTTTTGTTGATTAGCAACCTTTTCATAAATCTTAGCGATCTTTATTCGTGCTTTATTTTTGTTGTTACTACCATTTGGTTTTCGTGATAGTGCTTTTTGAGCACGAGCAAGTTTCTTTAGCGATTGATTAAGATATTTATTGTTTGGATATTTGTTTCCATTACTATCTATTGCAAAATCTTTTATCCCTAAATCTAAACCAATAACCCCACCAGTTATATCATTTGTTTGAGTTTTATAATCCGTTAGAATTGAAATATAATATTTACCACTTTTAGTTTGAGATATTACTGCACTTTTGGGATTCCCTAATATTTCTCTATGAAATTTGGCTTTAATTGGTTTTATCTTTGGAACTTTTATAAAATTCTCATCAATAATTTTTATCCCATTTGTTTTGTAAGAGAGTTCATTATTATGTTTGCTTTTGAATTTAGGGAAACCAAGTTTACCTTTCTTTTGTTTTACTCTACGAAAAAAGTTTTTATAAGCATTATCCAGATTTAACAAAGAATTATTCAATGCCCATTTATCAACTTCTCTCAACCATTCATTTTCTTTCTTTAATACATTATTACAATCATTGTTACAATCATAATATGTAAGTGTTTTATTATCATTTTTATAAGCATTTATTCTTTTGTCTAAATAGTAATTATAAACAAATCTAACACAGCCGAATGTTTTTGCTATAAACTCTTTTTGTTGTTTATTTGGGTAAATTCTGAATTTATATGCAAACATTAATTCCTCCCACTATTTTTTGTTGATAAAATCATGTAATGCTTTAATTATTGTATTGCTTATAGTTCTATTTTCTTCTTTTGCAATAATACCTAATTTATTCCAAATTTCTATTGGAATACGAACTGCAAACAATCTTGTTTTTTTGCCATCCATTTTAGACCTCCTCATTTATTCTTACTTATACTATATAACTTTGTTATACAAATGTCAATAGTTTTTTAATTATTTTCTATCAAAAGTAAATTATTAGTATTTACAATATAAAAATCTTGTTTATTATAAATCTTGTTATATTCTTCTTCACTACCACTAAATTCTTTAACTATATTTTTTTCTTCAGCTGTCATGTCTTTGTATGCTTTCTTGCCATAGTGTGGTGGCAACCATCCTTTCTTTTGACTGCCAAACAAATTAAATTTATTGAGCAAGTCTAAGTCGGTGAACTCAATGTGACAAGTGCCTTTCTTATAAAAAGTGACAGTGAAATATTTGAGTGGAATTTTTACGCCTGATTGAACATCCCAATGATAAGTGTATTGCTTTAAAGTTTCTTCTACATTTATATCGGTAGTTCTTCCATTGTCTAGGTAGTCAAATACTTTTTGAATGTCAGTGAGTTTTGCTTTACCTTGCCAATTACCACGCAAGTAAGGAACAATAACTTTCTTATTTATTTTATATGCTTTATTTGTTTTCCAACCATTGTAGTAGTGAATGTTTTTGCTTGTTTCATCATAGTAAGAATATTTTGTTGATAGTTCATCGAATAAATCTAGTATTGTTTTCTCAACTCCAGATATAGTTTCTTTCATTAACTCTTCTTGTATTGTCATTATATTCCATACAGAGAAGTCATAGTTTTTGAGTTCTTTTAACTTGTTCCAAAGTTGAGTGCGTAAGTTTGAAGTTAGTTTTCCAACAAATTTATCGTTATTGAATAATGCTTTCCAATATTTGTATCTAACCATTTTCACATAGTCATTTACATTTGCCTGAGTGTCATTGACTTTTAATTGTAGAATAGGATCTGAATAATCTTCCTCTCCTTTTGGTACAATTTCTTTTTTGATGTATGGCTTTAATGTTTCATACTCGTGAATAAGTTTGACACCTAGTTTGACTTCCATTGTATATTGCTCAACTGCACCTTCAATGTATTCATTTTGACTAGCAAATGTTGTTAGTTCTTTACACGATGTATCAAATATAGGTTCATAATTTTCTTCTTGTTTTAAGTTATTTAATATAATAGAATCTAAATCTTTCTTTGGTATATCAACTTTAATTAGAGCAACTTCAACATCTGTTTTCCTTTCTGCATTTAGAAATGCGTCACTAATATATTCAATGTTTGCATTATAGTCAGTTAGTTTTTGCACTAATTCTTTTCTTTGATTTGTATATGGGTTTTTGATAGTTTCAGCATTAAGCAAACAAATAATAGCACCACCATTTTGTTGTAGATCTAATGCTTTAAGCAAATGCAAGTCCCCATTATCAAAAGGTGGGTTCATAATTATTAAGTCATAATGTTTCATTGTATTAAAACTTAAGAAATCATTGTGAACTATTCTATAGCCTTTCCCTTTTAAAGTCGCTCTTAAATCTTCATCAATCTCTATACAATCAATATCGTACTTATTTCGGTTAAAAGTAGAATAATAATAGCTGTTAAGTTTATTTTCTATGTATTCAACAATATCCCCCTTGCCAGCACTAGGCTCGAGAATTGTTTGTATTTCTTTAAGATCTACCCCTTGTGTCATTTTTTCTATAAGTCCAATAGGTGTTGGATAAAAGTTTTTGTTAATCATTTTGTTCTCCCTGATATATAATTTTATTTTCACCCCAATCATCTTGAAAGTTACTAATCCACCCACAATGAATTGCTGTTAATACTTTTTGCCCATTTTCAATCCGCCAAAATTTTTGTGCATCTTTACCAAAATATATGTTTGTATTTAATTTGACCTTGCCTTTACGAATAGACCAACGCAACACATCGCTCACTATGATTATAAAATCTATTTTTATATCAATTAAAAATTGTAAAAATTCACGAACTTGCGAAAATGGTGGATTAGTTATTACTAAGTCATACTTTGAGTAGTCAACTTTTCGCCATTCTTTGCTATCGCATTTTACATTATAGTAACAATCTTTTAAATATTTGTATATGTTACTATCTTTAGTATCGCATGGGCAAATTATTTTTCTCCCACGAAAATCATATTTATGAAGTTCTCTAACAGCATCTTCATATCTAGTGTAAAATTCATCATCATTTGTCTTTCTTCTACAAGTTTTTATTTGTTGTGCCATTGAATTTGTCCTTTTAAATTTAATGATTTGCCCTAATATGTCTCTGTGGCTTTGATATTCGTTCACCAAGACACGAAACATATATCCCACGAGCAATTTATCGAATTGCCTGTTACTCGCCTTAAATCGCTTAAAAATGACCTATTTGCTATTATAGATATTTTTTGCTGTTACAGAATGTTGCGAAGTGCATGATAAATTGTTCTTCCTTGTTCTCTCGTTCGCACATTTGTTTGTATTCCTTAATCTTCTGCAAGATATAGGCACATATATGATCTAAATCTTTTAGTTTACTATCTTTAATTAATTTTATAAATGCCTTGTAGCCAAGTTGCTTGCCAACCTTTTTTGGATATATATTCCATGCCAAAGAAAAGTAATGCTGTGCTTTAAACTCTGCAAGTGCTTTTATAAATTTATCTTTGCTATGCAATAAACTATCCATTTTAACATTAATCTTCTTATCAAGTGTGTCCTTAATGTATTGTTTTTCGTTTTCTTCCAAAGAACATGAACGAGTTAATTTGTTTACAATCTCGTTCTCTTCGTTCGACATTTCTTTGACGATTAAGTGTTCCGTTATTGATTGTTCAGTTAGTTTGTTGTTCGCTATAAGTTCATCAAGCAAATCAATAATTTCATTTTTTGATAGTTTATTTAGTGTATTAATTGTTTGTTTATCCATTTTATCCCCTTTTATATATTAAATTATATTATTATATTAATTATATTATTTATATATTATATATATTTATTATTATATTAATATTTATTTATATTATTATAATTATTATAAAACAATTACAAGTATAATATATATTTTAAATATACTTAATCGTAGTAGTAAAGTAATTATATTATATTCTAGGTTCTCTGTAATAAATATAATATATATTTTAAATATAACTAATCGAAGAAGTAAAGTAGGTATTTTAAATAACTTCTTTCTTTTTCTTTTATTAACCTTTTCTTTTTCTTTCTTAATTTAGGTCAGTGAATGAATTTGAGTTTTCTTTTGTGATGCGGGCAATTTCTTTCATGAGTAAAAATCTTATAACTCCTGCTTTTGACATTCCGTTATTCTTTGCTATCTTTCCTAAATCGTCATCAAGTTCGATTGGAAGGTAAACTGTAAATCTTTTGTTTCTATCTGTATTAATCATTTTTTAATATCTCCTTTTAATTGTTTTCTTTTATTGAATTGAAGTTCTAGGATAGGTTCTAGTTGTTTTAAAATCTCTTCTTGATTACATCCTAGTGCTTTTGCTATTAGTTTAATCGGTTGTTTTAAGACAAGTCGCATATCGATATATTTTATTTTGTCTTGTCCTTTATGCTTTATATAGTTTGTAGTGTTTACTCTATTCATTCGTAATTCTGCTAAAGACTTAAAGTAAAAACTATTTGAAGGGTCATCATCAATTTTTTGAGTTTCTTCGGTAAGTTGAGTATTGTCATCTACTTTTGGATTTATTAAATTTTCTAACTCGTTCTTATCTATTCCTATGCCTGCTGGTGTCTTATATCTAGTTATGTTCCCTTTCTTGCTCTCTTGTTCGATAAATGATTGCAGTTCATTAGACAACTCAAATAAAAGTACTATATTTTTTCCCCTCAGTAAGTCATTAATTTTAAAATTTGTGTTATAATTTGTTTTTAAGGTTAAATTGTTGGTATTAAGTTCGCCTAGATTGTTATCATTTTTATATTGTGCCATAGTATTCTTTGTCCCTTTCGCTTTCTTCTTGTGTCTTTAATCCAATATTGTGCATAAGTTCTATTTTGAGTTCGTTTAGTACAAATATTTGTTGACTTGTTAGAAGTCTTGTTCTTTCGTCAAGTTTTTTCAACTCGGTTTTTTCTTTTTCTTGTATGATTGTATCTAAAATCTTTATTTTTTCTATAATTTTCATTTTTAATTACTCCTTTTAAATTCAAATATACCTTTATTTTATCGTTATAAAGCCGTAGAGACACGAAAATAACTTTCGTGAGTATTTTATCGAGGCGACTGTTTTTGTTCGTCTATGGGCTTAAAAACGTATTAAAAGCCCAGTGTCTGTTAAGATGTCTTTATCTTCTAAATTCTCTAACAGATGTTTCTTATCTATGATGGTGTACTTTTTGTATTGTTTTTTAAATGACTTGATATTAAATTTATCTAGCGGTATATATTCTTTGAAGTTATAAAAACCTTTGCGGTTATATTCCCATATTTCTAATGAGTTTTTCTTCTTTTCTATATCAATCATAATTTTTCTTTCCATAATATTCCCTCCCTTATTGTTTTAATATTGTATTTCTTTTTTTAAAACATATATGTCTATGTGAGTTTGAGTATTACCTTCAAATTCGTTATATACTAGCAAAAAATTATGTGGTGCTAGTGGATAATCTAAAAATTCAAATGCGATTGTATTGTCATCGATGTCATAGTCAAATCTTCCAACTTGTTTTCCGTTAGTGACTATATCAGCAAAATTATATTTCATTGCAGTTTCCATATCTATTTCTTTGTTTGTCAGTCTTTCATAATAGAAGTCTAACCATCCATGAATAGAATTTATATCGTTTAAAGTTTTGCAAGTTTCTTTAATTCTTTTCATTTCTTCTTTGATTGTTTGCGATTTTCTTTTAAACATTTCTCGATTTCCTCCTTGATTGTATTTTCAAAGATTGTCTTATATTTTATTGGCAGTGTTGTTATGAATTGTGCATATTCGTTAAGTGTAAATGGTAAATATATATATTTTTTATCGTTAAAGTATTCGTCTATCAATAAGTCATAATCAAATGATTGAGTTTGTTTTTTCAAAATGTTATAGGTTTTTATAATGTCATTCTCATAATCATGGATTGCAACTAAATTTGTCCCTTGTGTTATGTGTCCTAAAATTTTAAATATTGCATAGTTATATTTGATTTGTTTCTTTCTCATTCTTCATCTTCCTCCAAAGTTAATTGATTAAGTTCTTTTACAAATTTGTTCTTTTCTGGTAAGTTGTTGAGATTGTATTCTTTTACAGGATAAATCCCATAATACTTATAGTCTTTTAAAAAATCTTGTAGTTGATTGTTTTTTTCTACTTTTCTAAAAACTGCCCATTCTCCAGCTGAGTAATCGGTTTCTTCTATTAGTTTTTCAAGTGTGTTTGTATTATCTTTATTGTTTGTTTTGTCCATTTTGAATCACCCCTTTTAATTTAAAATTTTTAACATATTGCCATTTTTGAATATGACATCTATAATGCCATTTGAAAAACTTTGATAATCTTCTTCGTCATAATAATCAAATAACTCTTGTGTATTTTCAAAAAATATATAGTCAATATCATTTGTTTCGCAAAAATCTATAACTTCATCTTTTGTTTTCATATTGTCTTGTATTACAAATTCTAAGACTTTTTGTCTATTCGTTTTTTCTGTTTTGGATTGTTTTTTATTATGTTCGCTGTAAATAACTTGGTGTGTTTTAGTGTCTATAATATAAATATAATCATAGTCAGTATATAAATTAATATTTTCTTTTGCTTGTTTGATGGTGTCAAAATCTAACTTTTTGTCAAAACCACTTTCTTTATTCCAAGTTGCAATTTGATATTTTTTCATTTTATATCCCCCTTTCTTATTTTCATAATAATTGCTTTTTTGTTATCTTCTTCTATTTGTAAAAAGTGTTGGTCGGCATAAACTTTTGGCTCAGTAAAACAATCTAGCATAAGTTTTAACCACTTTGTGTTATAAACTTGTCCGTTATCTAGTGTTATCTCTTGTTCATTGTTTTTTAGTGCATCTTTTACTTTGTTATAATCTATTTGTATCTCTTCCAAGTTTTTGTTATTTTTAAATAGTTTATTATATTGTAAATCTCTATATTCAGTAGGTTTTGGAAGGTCTTTGATTTCTTCATCGTATGCGACAAAAAGTCTATAACCATCGCACATATAAGCATCTTTTCCGTTATAAATTGCACCCGCTAAACTTTCTCTCTTATCTTTAAGTGCCTTTTTTTGTATATCTTTTGCTAATCTTTGTATTGCTTTAAGTGTTTTGTTATTTGTTTTCGGTGTTTTATAGTTTTTTAATTCAGTTGCCAATTCTAATAGCATAAGTTTTATATCATGGGCATCGTTTAATAAATCTCTAATTGAATTAGGGATGCCATGAGTTCCTTTCATTTCAATAAGTGGTGTATAATGTTCTTCTTCGTCAAAATCTTCGGCATATTCTATAATATCTTCAACCATGTTTGCAGAATTATTTATTGAAAAACCAAAATCTTCTCCAAGTGGTGAGAATTTTCTTATATCTATGTCATATTTATCTTCGTATATATCCCAACCTAAATTTTCTATTATGTTTTTAATTTCTTTTTTCATTTTCTTCCCTCCATTATTTTATAATTATCTTTTATAAAAGTTTCTTTTATTAAATTCATTGTGTTTTTATAATCATTGTAGTGTTGCCAATATAGTTGTATAGTAAGTGCCTTATGATTATGCTTTTGCTTTTCTTGTTCAGTTGCAAACGCAAAAACATATATACCTTTTTCATAGTACCAATAGTCAAAAGTAAATTCTTTGTTATCTTTAACAAGTTTCATTTTTTGTAATTGTTCTAAAATGCCAGTTTTTAAAAATGTTTTTTCACTAAATCTTTTCATTTTTCCTCCTTTTATTTGCCTTTTAAGACACTTTAATCAAAAAGTTGATGTGTTTATCAAGAAAACTCATAAAGTGCCTTTAAGGTGCTTTTAAATTAAAATTTTGATATGTTTTCTATTGTTTGTTATAAAGTGTAGTAAACTTTGTTGCCGTCTTTATATATTCATAGCAGTTGCTAGTTTATCAATAATTGATGCTATGCTTGTGCTGTTATGTCCTTTTGTATGATAGTATCTTATATCATAGTTTGTTGTAAAATTTGGTATATAACCATATTCTTTGAGTAGTTGTTCGTTATCCCATTTTTTAGCAGATATATATCTGCAGTGTTGGTCTAACCATCCTAGTACCTTTATAGGTATTGTTATATTATATTTTTTACATAGGTTTTTAAAATTTGCTGGTGTTATTTCTTTATTGCTTTTGAAGTCTTGTTCAGCTTTTTGCAGTTGTTCAAGTGCCTTTTGTTTTTTTTGCTCTTGCCTTGCTTGTTCTAATTCTTTTCTTTTTTGTTCTTGTTCTTCTTGTTCTCTTTTTTGTAATTTAAGATATATTTCTCTATATTCTTTATAATGATTTGCAAGTTCTGGAAGTCCTAGCAAGTTGCAGAATAAAATATCGATGTTATTTATAAATTTGCCTTTTTCTTCTCTTTGTGCCATATTTTTTAAGATGTCTTGCTCGTTATAATCTTTTAATTGTTCAATATCTCTTGCTGTTAGTTTGTACCTACTTCGCATCAGTGGATAGTATATTTCATTATTGCATTTTATATAATAGTAGTATGTTATATTATCATAGTCGTCAATCTCTTCATAGCAGTATAAATTATTGCTTATTTGAGTTAGTGTTTTGTTTGCTGTCATTGCTGTTATTCCGTCATTTTTATATTTTAAGATTCTCATTTTTTCTCCTTTATTTCATTAAAAATCTGTTTATTTGTGCTGTTATATCAATCCCATTTCTAAAAGCTTTGAGTTCGCTACAATCGAAGTTTGTGTCTGTTAGTATTTGTATATATCTACAAATTAAGTTCATCTTGCTGTAAAGATATTCTCTTTTAAGTTCTCCGTTTATTTTATATGTTATTTCATAACTATACATTTTCATTTCCTTTTATTCTCCTTTTGTTATGATATAGTGTTATAAATTTTGTTTGCTTGTGCTAGTGTGTCAGTTTGTGTAATTTCAGTTGATATTCCGTTATGGATTTTGTCGACTATATACTTTTTTATATAGTATTTAGGAAGTCCTATAACTCTAATTAATCCATTATTTGTGTGTTTTTGCTTAATGATTCTCCAAGATGCCATTTTGTGTTATTCTCCCTTTAACTCAATTATATTTATAATAATTTCATCAGTGTAAAGTTCAATATTCCATCCTTTGTTATAATCATCAAGTTTAAAATCATATGCAATAAAGTTATGATATTCTTTTGTTGTGTTATTATATGTAACTATTAAATACTTTTTCATTTTATACCCCCTTTTAACTTGCTGTTATTTCTTTAAAGCCTATTGCTTTCAGTTCTTCGACTTTTTCGTTTATTGCTTTGGTGGTGCTGTTTTTCTTCGCTATTCTACATCGTCTCCCAAAATTTAATTCGTATGTTCTATTATCAAAATCAATTATTAATTGTTTTATACTATAGTTATATTGATTTTTGCTTGTATAAATTTTCTTTTCCATTTTCTGTTATCCCCTTTTAATTTTTCTAGCCGTAAGGGGAAGTTATCCCCTTTTTGTTGCTAGTCCTTTATAAATTCCTTTATATAATTTTTTGCTTTTTCTTCGTTGTCAAAACTTTGTGATTCTTTTTCAAGTTGTATTTTATTTAAAACTATTACATTATATTCTGTTATAGGTTTATTCATGCAGTTAGGAGTAAAGTCAATTAGATAATGTTCTTGTTTTTCAAGTGCTATAATATAAGTATCATTTTCAAAAATTTCTTTTTTGCCAAAAAATTGTTTTTCGCCGTTCTTTTCTTTTTGATAACTTTCAATCAACCATTTGATGCCGTTGATTCTTGTTTGTTCTTCTTCTTGTCTTTGTTTTTCTTCTTGTTCTTTAATATATTTATTATATTCTTCTTGTGCTTTTTGTTCGTCAGATATGAAAAGTTTTGCCATTTGTTCGCATCTTGTTAGAAGTTCATTTTGTGCTTTTTGCTGTTCTTCTGTTAGTGGTCTTGCCCAGCTTTTCTTGTTTTGGTGTGCTTGATATTTTTTGTATCCTTCTAGTGCTGGTAGATATTCCTTGCTTGCTGGTGTGATATAAAATGCTGTTTTTTCGAAGTAATCCGTATAACCGTCAGATTCATTTCTTTGTCTTGTCCCTTTTGGCAAGTTTGACAAGGTGTCATATGTGTTAAGGTACAGCTCTATCTCTAGTGTTCTTTTATTTATATCATAATATGCTTTTATATACTCGCCATCTTCAGTTCTTATGCCGTTAAAACTGTATTTGTATTGACTTTGTGGAAGTTGTGTTTTTTCTGGTGCTGGTGCTTGTTCAGTGTTTATTGTTGTGTTACCTAGCAAGTTTTTAATGAATTGCAGATTTTCGTCAGTTGCCTTTGCATACCAACATTTTTTGGCAGTATGCCATCTAAAGAATTTTTCTTTCAGAGCTGTTATTATATTTTGCTCTGGCTTTTGGTCGAAGTAGACTTCAACCCCTTTGTGTTCTTTGTTTTGTTCAACTCTAATCATTTTTAATACCTCCATTTTTTATGATTTTTTGTTGTGTTTGCCTTTCGGTTGTGTAACTATGATAGCATAGTAGCATCACAATGTCAAGTATTTTTTCAAAATTTTTTTACTTTTTTAAAATTTTTCTTTTAGCAGATTTTGAAGTTATGGTAAAAAGTTGCTGTTATGCCCTTATTTGCCCGTTATTTTCGTTTTAAGCGGTGTTTTGCAGTTGCTAGATAATTTATACTAGCAACCACTTTTTGCCGTCTAGTGCTTTAATTTTTAACTTTTAGCAGATGCTGTCAAGGTTATATTGTTTTAGCTTTGGTAAAATATCGTTGTTGTAATAGAATTGATTAAATTTATTATTGCTATTTTTGTAGTCCTGTGATAAGTCAATTTTAGTTACTTTTATATTAATCAGTGGATAGCAGAGATTAATTTTTTTAGATGAGTAGATTTTTTCAATTTTATAAAAATTGCCGTTATAATATTTTATGCTATCCGTTATATTAATTATATTATGATTAATTGCAAAAAGTTCAGCTGGTGCTAGTGGATAGTTGATTTTAAGTTTATTTTGTTGCTTGTAAAAATTTGTTAAAACTGTTATATCATTTTTTGTGTTTGTTTTCATTTTGTTATATCTCCTTTTATTTTTATCATAATGTTATGCAGATATGCCCAAATTAAGCCGTTATAAGCCCTCTAGAGCCTGTTATAGTTTTGTTTGATAGATTATAAGGGAAGGCGGTTTTGTCCGCCTGTGCCTTTAAAATTAATATTTTGTAATACTTCCGTAAAAATCACAATCAAACACCCATCCGCTAGTTATTTTTGACAATGTCAAATATTTTGTAATTTTACCCCACCAGCTGAAGTCCGTATCCTTGTAGTCGATAAAATAATAATCACCAAGCAAAGCTGGATTAAGTGCTTGCAGTTTTTGAAAAGTTTTCTTATTTAGTTTTGTTGCTATCATATCATAGATGATATACTCTTGTCCTTTAACTCTTTTTGCTATTATATTATATTTATTAATCTTTTTCATTTTTGCCCCCTTTTAATCTCTTTTTTATAAGCTCTTGCTTCCTTTAATGTTTTAAAATATTGACCACACCCACAATAAGTGCCGTCTAGTATTATTTTTACATTGTATTTAAAATTGTTATAAACATCTTGCATTTTTTCAATTTTTATCTTTTTCATTTTTGCCTCCTTTATCTTCTTTAATCATTAAATCAAGTAAGAATTTAGTATTCTTTAAAATGTAAGCCTTCAGCTGTTCAGCTGTTATGCCGTTTTTATTTGCAAAATCAACAAGCCTGTTGATGCTTGTTTGTCTCAATATATCAAGCATATAGTAGTTACAGCTTAACTTATCGGTTAATTTTTGTATGTTTTGTTGTTTAAATTTTAGCATAATACCTCCTTTATAGAGTTAAAAGCATAAAGTAGATCAGCTAGGTCGCAATCTTCAAGTAAATTATCTCCAATAGCAACAACCCCGTTATTACTTAAATATTTTTTAAGAGTTTTTGTTATTTCTTCGGTTTCACATTCTCTAGCCGTGCTTATTGCCTCCGCCCTTGCGTTTTGTATATCAAAATTTTTTTCAAGTGCGTTTAATTTTTCGTCAAGTTTTAATTTCAACATTATATTATTATATTTTTCTATTATTTGTAAAATTTCTTCTTTTTTCATTTTTAACCCCTTTTAACCTTTTATTTGATTATATAAGTATATTTGAAAATCATTAAAATCATTAAATTTTTTCAAGTTTCCTTTTATTTCCATATTAAAAAAATTAAATTCTTGCAAGTTGTCATCTTGCATGAAGTATAAAGTATTATTTTTGTCTAACTCATAAGTTTTTATAAAAATTTTGTTTGTTTGCTTATCTTCTGTAATTATGTTTATAATATCATCTTGTATAAAATAATCATTTACTTTTATTTGTTTGTTGTTTTTATCTTTTAAATTTAAAATCATTTTTTTATACTCCTTTTAATCTCTTTGTGTTCCAGCTTTTGTTTTGTTTTTTTGTTTTGGAATTATAGCTGGGATAAGTCCCAGCTATCCGTCAAATTGCTTTTATTACATTATTGATTGTACCAATCAAAATGACTTTGATTACTTCTTTTTTTTCGTTCAAAATGTAAATTTTTTTACAATCATTAAAATATTTTACTTCAACCATTTTAACCCCCTTTTAACAAGTTTGCAAAAACTTCATACTACTTTTTTTATATTTTTGTGTAATTTCGTTTAAAGTAAAGTAAACGATGCAGGCATCGCCGTCACATTCTTTGAGATAATCCCGGGCTATTTTTTTTAACTCCGGGATAGTGTCGGCATATCCGATTGTATCCCAGTTTTCAAAATCTTTTATTTTATACTTTTTCATTTTTTACACCTCCGCCAGGAAAATACATTTTTTTGTAGACCAATCAAAAATTGATATTTGCTTTTTTGCTGTTCCGTAGTCAATAGCATTTTGTAAATCTAAAAATCTTTTACTATAATCAATATAAACAAGCCCAGAACCAACCCAGATGCCGACAAAATCACATTTATTAGCATTGTTTAAAGCTGTGTTTACTTTTTCTAATATCTCATTAATATTATTTATATTTATAATATGTAAATCTTGAAAGCTAACTTGATAGCCCTTTTTATAGTTTTTTTGTATTCCTTTATTTGTGAGAGTAGCTCCCCCATTTTGTAAAATTTTGATGAGTGTTTGTTTTTTCATTTTTTTTTACCTCCTATTTGAAAAATTTTTAACACCAGCAGGAAGGATGATCCTTCCTAGCATCTGTATATAGTATAGTACTTTGATGTCACTTTGTCAAGTATTTTTTAGTATTTCAACAAGTTTTTTTTAATTTTAAAAATTTTTTTTTATACTAGAAACATGGAAACGGAAACACAACGGGAAAAACTCATTTATAATGCCCTGAAACCGCTTTAAAATGCCCTAGAATTGACGAAACACCAAAACCCGACTAACTACCCGCCCGAGCATAAAACCCCGCCAAAACGCAAATAAACGCCTTCCAGACATGATATTTTTTTTATTATATAAAACATATAAACATAAAGGACAACTATAAACATGAGAAAAGCTGGAGCAGTAAAGACACGAGGACGGAAGAAACACCACCCGCAAGTGCCAGCAATGGACACACCACCAGTAAATCAACCCGCGAAAACTTCCGCAAAATTATTTTACTCGCTACTGATACGCCAAAAAAGCAAGAATCAAGACCATCAAAAACTCATTTTTTTATTATATAATAACTAAAAATATATATAAATATACAAAAAGCAATCAAAAACAACCCACAAAAACCCCTTTTTTATGTTCATAATTAAGAACCGCCGACAACTTCCGCCCATTTTAACCCGTCTATTTTATCACCGCCCGCCCTTTTTTGTCTACTTTTTTATTATTTATATAAACTAACTATTTTAAAAAAACATTAAAAACCATAAAAACCATCAAAAAACCAACTAATCATAAACAAATTGACTTATTATACAACTTATACAACTGATGCAACAAAAAGAAACGCGAAAATTTTTGTAAAGACACCACAAACAACCGCCATGTTATTATACATACGAAAAACCGACCACCAGCAAACCGACAAAACAACCAAATTTTTAAAATCCGTTGAATGTTCAAAAGTTAGCAAAAAATAAAAAAAAGCATGTTTATAATTGATATTATGTACATACATTTTTAAAAATGGCGGGGTATATTTTAAACTTTTTAAAAAATTTTTCAGCAAATCGGTAGGTAGCACTTCCATCCCTCATATTTTGTGGGTGCAGTTTCAGTGCTAAAAATCTAGGGTATTTAATCGTGGCATTTAGAGAGGGTTATAATTTTAGCGATTTACGATTTAAGATTTACGATTTAGTGCATTAGGTGGAAGCGTTTATTGTTTTTAGTTTTGTAATTTTTGGCGGGGTGAAAATAGGCGGAATTTTAGAGGCGGGGATTTTTGTGGTGGAAAATAGTTGACAAAATTTTGTGGGTGTGGTATAATGGGGGTGCGATGATGGAAGCGGGAGTGGAAATCGTTGCGGAGCGGTGGCGGTTACCCGAAATCTCAGAATCATTTGCCGTTGCTGCGAAAAGGCCTTAGGTTTTTGATTTTTTAGTGTTTGTTAGTCATTTTTGCCTAAGGTCCCCCGAGTGGGCGTGGTGTAATAAAAGCATACATTGTGGAGTCACAATGAGATACAGGTGGGATGCCTGTGGCCCGCGAGTTAAATTCTTTTTTTCTTTTGACTTGGTGGATAGTCTGGCTGAGTGTGGCTGGGCTATTCATCTTTTTTGTTTCATGAGCAGGGAATAATTTTTTTTGAATAATTATGCAAAATCGTTTGACTTTATAAATTAGATGTGGTATTATAGAGGCAAGAAAAAGGGCAAGTCTTTTTTCTTAATTAGCATGGTTAGCGGAACACCAAATTCATTTAATTTCTTTTTCGGCTCTATTGTACTATTCACAGTTGGTATGATGACAGGGTCAAAAGCTCACCCACCTTTTAAACTTTTAAAGACGACATATATGAGAGTTTCCTTTTAACATAAACATAAAAATCCGTTTACAGATTTAGTTGCGTTCGTACATTGTTTCTCGCTAGCCCTCTGCTGTCAAGGTGCCATGTAAAAAGTGGTGCCTTGTTTTTTTTGTGGCATAAATGTTTGACTTTAATTTTTAGTTGTGATATAATATATGCAAAGAACAAGTGATTATAGAAAGTTTTCGGGGGATTATAGAAGTATGAAAAAATTGCAGCAGTTTAATATATTGGCGTTTAAATTTGACAGGCTAAAGAATAATGGGTTTAAAATAAACATAACGCCATTAGAGGCAGAAAGGAACGAGGAGTTGATTTCTTTGGCTGACAATGAATTGCTGAGAGCGATTAGAAGATTGACTAATCATAGGTTTGAGGACAATGGTGAGCAAAGAATTAATGATTTATTTGTATATAGGAAAAAACTAACAAAACAAGCAAATTCTGAGGAAAATCGTAAAAAAATTAGAGAAATTAACAATGAAATACGAAATTTGTTGTTTATTCCTGAAATAATTTCAATAACTACGCAAAAAAAGCGAAATTATCCGAAAATTGGTAGGGATGGTTTTTGGGTAAATGGGAAGCACTATAGGCGACTGATGTGCTCGGCGGCTATGGCTAGGACCAACAGGGCACTGTTCTGTGCGGACTATATTTATGAGCGGATAGACGAGGTGCTTAGGTGCGACTGCAAGCCAGTTAAATTGATACCTGCAAAATGGAATGCTTATTATAGCCTGATGTCTTCGGCGGCGTTTAGAGTTTCGACACCGAGAGTATGCGTGGTTAAGGACCTAGAGCTGAATATGGTAAAGACGGTTGATTGGACCATTGAGGATGAACATGAGGACAAAATTGTTCGCATGGATAAAGAACTGCCATTTAATATTTGGGATGGAATGGGCTTGATTTCACCTGAACTTGCTAAGGTGTGGAGCGAGGAAGTTGGATATGACGGAATTGCTGAAGCGTTTATTGTAAGGGCACCGTTTATTAAAGGGCTTTTGGCAACATTCGATTTTCATAAGTTCGCTGATGAAGTAGCACACACAAAAATAATCAAGGATATTTATGGCAAAGAATATAACGCCGATGACATTGATGTGATTTTAACGGAAAGTCAGTTTAAATTGTGGAACGCCTACGATTCTATTGAGGACCACGCAAAGGCAATGGAAAAGTATGGGCTGCGTTGGGGTGTAACCCGCATAGGTGCACCAGAGAAAAAAAATTATATGCGAACTAACTATCAGTTTGTGCAAGTGCTTAATTTGAATGATGATGATATTGCGGAATTATGCCAACCTACGATTGACTGGATTAAAGGTGTCGCAGGGAAAGACTATGCGTTTAAGTTGATTTATTTACTTGGAAAACTATCACGAGAATCTGATGCAGAAGAAGTGTGGAATAAAGTTCAGGACCCTGCAATTAAAGCACTTATGCTAGAGCCAGATTTGTTGCAAGATTCTTATTTGTCTGATAAAATTATACGGTCTTTGAATAAAAAAATTAGACAGGCATATATTGGGAAGTTGATTTTGCATGGGAATATCAATTTTGCAGTTAGTGACCCATACGCTTTAGCAGAATATATTTTTGGAATAGAGCCAAAAGGATTATTAAATGAATTTGAACATTATGCTGGTTTTTGGGGTGCCGAAGAGAAAAAGATCGTTGCATTAAGGTCTCCACTTACATGGAGAGCAGAAGTTACTACATTAAATTTAAAAGTTAATGATAAAATGAAGGAATGGTATAAATATATTCCAGATTGTATAGTTTTTAATATATATGGTGTTGATAGAATGTTATTAGGTGGACAAGATTTTGATGGCGACATTGATTTTACTACAGATAATTTAGTTTTTAATTCTAAACTTTATGGAGGAAATCCTGTGACTTATCAAGCAGGAAAAGCAACAAAAGAATTTATTGAAAATAGTTGACTTTTATATTTATTTGTGGTAATATATAGGTGTCAGTTGGTAGAGTTGAGGTCTATCACTGGTAGATTAAACTTAATACTAACTGATATGTATCCGCAGACGAAAGTGCCTCAACCACAAGTAGTCTGGGGGTATTTTCGTTTAAAAGGATGAAAAAAAATGACAACATCACTTTATAAAAGAACAGGGATATATGCGATAAGAAATAAGATAACAGGCAAAGCTTATATAGGGCAAACAGCAATGAACTTTGGAGATAGAAGAGATTGTAATTTTGCTAAATTAAGACACAATAAACATGATAATCATAACTTGCAAGAAGATTTTAATAAATATGGGGAAAATAATTATGAATTTGTTGTTTTGGAAGAATTATTTGATTGTTCAAGTATTGATGAAAGAGAAAAATTTTGGATAAGTAGATATAAAGAAGAAAAATTATCATATAACATCTCGGAAGGTGGAAAAGGTGCATTGGGTGTTCATCTAAGTGATGAGACTAAGAGAAAAATAGGAGAAAAGAATAGAATAAATATGTTGGGCAGAAAAGCAAGCCCTGAAACAAAAGTAAAGATGAGCAAAACTCGTCTTGGTAAAAGACACTCAGAAGCTACTAAAGAAAAACTAAGACAATTAAATTTTGGGAAAAAAGCAAGCGAAGAAACAAAACACAAACTTTCAATTACTCATGCTGGAGAAAAAAGTCCGTTAAGCAAATATAAGAAAGAACAAATTTTAGAAGTGAGAAGCTTGTATGATAAAGGATGTCGTGATTATGATTATATTTCAAAAGTAACTGGAGTAAACAAGAGTTATATTAGTGCTGTAATTAAAAGAGAGCGATGGAAGTATATTTAAGAGGTAATTATGAAAGTTAAGGATTTATACAAAGTTGATGTTTTAAGTTTTAATTCAAAGATTGGTTATATAACAAATTTAGGAACAACTCTTTATGAGATGCAATCACAGTATGAAGTCGGTAGCCCTGAATATGAAGAAATTAATAACAGACTTAAAATGTGTTGTGTTTTTCAGAGCCAAACTATTGACGCATCCAAGGGCATTAAGGTTGAAGCGTTCCCAAAACACTGGACCAAGTATCAGCCTATACTTGAAGATGATAGCCCAGAAGAAAAAGCGAGAAAAGAATTTGAGAATAAACTTATAATTGAGAAACGGCCTGAGTTTATGAAATATCTTTATAGTCATTACATGAAAGAATATAAGGCGTTTAGAGATGACTTTGATAAATACTGCTTGATAAAATTAGGGAAGAAATATGACGAGTTGACTGAAGAGGATAAAAATTCAGATATAGGGAAAGAGATTGTAGAATATTATAACAAGAAAAATCCGTTGCTTGAAACAAATGGGGTGATGAATAGAGTGAGCAGATATATGCAGGCACAATTAAAAGAGATTAAAACTATTGGCAAGGATAAAAATACCGAAGAATTGTTTGAGAAATTATATAATGCTGACATTCCTTTAGATGAAACTAAGTTGGAACTTTTGCTAGAAAAGAGAAAAGATTATGATGATTTTAAAAAATCTAAGCAGCTGAAAGATAGCGAGTTCTCCACTTATGAGCAGTATTATAAATTCCTGAGAAATGATTGTCTGGAGAAAATATCTAGTAACATTCAAGAACTTGCTAATATCGCAGTGTATATATGCTACCATCTCTATCCAAGTAAACCGAAAAATTTTTGTTGGGATGTTTTTGGGAATGGAATTGTCGAAAATTTGAAAGAAAAAAATAAACAAGCGAATGTACCGTTGATTGATAATAGTGGTGATATTGATTACTTGTATGATAAATATAAATTACATAAAGTTAGTGTTTCACATGAAACGGAAGATATAGACGAATTTGATATTTTAGAATTTGAAAATGCTTTAAGTGGTTTTGATGACGAATTAACTGACGAAGATTTTGAGATAGACTTTGATGATATGGGGTAAGATATGTTGGTATTTGATGAAGAAGAGCAATATATTAACTTGATAACTAATGGTTTTGAAAAATATCCTAATAAGCGAGATTTAGTTATTCTATGTAATCATTGGTTAAGAGAGAACGAACTTAGTCAAGAAGAACTTAAGGCGAGAATGATAGATTTTTGTTGGAAACATAATTCGCAATTTAATGTGGCAAAAAGCGAAGGACTTATAATCAATGTGCTTAATAGTCTTAATAAACCTAACTCGTTTAGTTTTAATAATGAGATTAAAATCACTAACAATGAAATACAGACATTGAAAAGTATAGAGAATATAAAAGAACAGAAAATTGCTTTTGTGATGATATGCTTAGCAAAATGGCGTAATGCAAATTTTATTTATCTCAATCAAGGTAGCTCAATAAAAATTAGCGACTTGTTTAAACTTGCAGAAATAAATGCGTCTAAAAAAGAACAGTATAAAATATTACACAACTTGAATGAACAGGGAATTATAGATGTGCAATTAAAACCTATTTTGAAATGTATGATACCTTGTATTGTAGATAGTGATGTAGTATTAGAGTTTAGTATCAATAATAACTTGATTTTTGAATGGGAAAAGTATTTTATGCCACATTGTGAAAAGTGTGGGAAACCTTTGACGAAAACTTCAAATCGTCAAAAATATTGTGCAGATTGTGCAAAGAAAATAAAGAACGAACAAATCAGATCTTATCGGTTGCATAATTTAGGGAAATAGGCTTTTTATTATATTTATTTATTAAAACATAAGTAATTTTATTAAAAATGTCTTATAATGGAAAAGATTATTTATTAAAGGATTATAGAATGGCGGATTTAAACGAATTATACAATGAACTTAACAATCAAAATGCAAAATTAGAAGAACAACTTTTGCGATATAGAAATTATGGATTTATACCTAAACTTCATGTAAAAGACTGGGGATACACTTTGAACATTAAGGACAACAAAGTAGAGCAGTTCCAAGTAGATGAAATTGTGCTTGATATGTTTGGATTGACATATAGAGAGTATGTTTCGGAAAGTGAGTTTAGAGTTGTTCCTGATGATTTATGCTTCACAAATGAACAAGAAGCAACTAAGGCATTAGAAAAATATAATACGAGCATTGCTTAAAATTAGCAGTGCTTTTTTGTTTGGAGGAATTATGGCAAATTATATATTTCAGGTAATTACACCTAAGGTCGATACTAGATATTTGACAAAAGTTAGGATAGGTACTGCTGGATTACATGCAGGGAATATAATTGTGGCTGATACATTAGACAATACTATTCTTGGCAATTATGAGAACTATACTTCTCAAATTCCTACTACTGCAAAATTAGGTAGTAAATTTATGGCAGTGCTAGTAAATGATGAATTTGAAACATTGGTTGACGGTAGAAGGCCTGCAGGAAATCCTAATTATTACTCTTATACCTACAATGAAGGACAAGTGATAACTGCGGTATTTCTCGAAAAACACTTAATGTATAATGTGGGTTTTGACTGTGTAACACAGGCTAGTCAAAATATGATTTCAGTGGGGAATTATTTAGTGCCTACAAATAACTCTTACGAATTAACTGCTGTAAATGCTATACCTGCAGGGACATATTGTGCATTAAAAATTTTAGCATTACATAACACTCCTGTTTGTGGGAATTATGGTGGTGGAATGGCTATGTCAGCAATTTGTACTCCAGTCTTTAATGAGATTGATGAAGGCGATTATATGCTAACATTTACTGTCCCTAATCAAGTAGGTGTAACAACTATTGATAATGAACAAAATACAATTAGTTTAACTGTGGCTGCGTCAAGAGTTGCATTAGTTCCGACATTTACAACTTCAACGGATGCAACGGTTACTGTAAATAATGTGCCTCAAGAAAGCGGTGTAACAGCAAATGACTTTACAGCACCAGTAACTTATACTGTAACTAGCGAAAGCGGTGATAGTAGGAATTACACAGTAACAATAAGTCTTGCAACTTATGATTTAAGCATAGATGCAGGTGATAATAGTACTATAAGTGTTCAGCGTGCAGGTGCTCCTGTAGAAGCAGGTAGTGATGTGTTGACTTATGGTGATAGTTTGACAATAAGTGTATCAGCGTCAACTGGGTATCAAGCTACACTTCAGGTAAATAATGCACCATTTACAAGTGGAAATGTATACCAAGTGACTGGAGATGTAACTATAACTTCTGAAGCAACTCAAATTCCTTATCTTTTGACAATTCAACAAACTAATGCTACAGTAGAAGTTAAGGACCCTGATGAATTTTCACTGTCTACTGATACCTATGTTTATTACAATGAAGTTCTTACTATTACTGCTACTCCTGCAGAAGGATATAGTAGTGTAACATTGTTAGTAAATAACGAGCCATTTACAAGTGGAAATACTCATACAGTTACTGGTCCTGTAACAGTAGTTGGTACAGGGAATGTATAAATTATAGAATTTTAAATTATAGAAGGTGATATATTGGAAAATAAAGAAGATTTTTTAAAAGAATTAGAGAATGCTTCTGTAATTAGTGCCACACCTAAAAAAACAACTAGAAAGAAAAAAGATGTTTCTTCGATACATGATGGAGAAAGTGATGAATTGTTGGAAGAATTATTTGGAGAGGGATTTACTAGAAAAGAATACAAAATAATGTATAAACGCTATAAAGAACTTGAAAATAATTATCCAGTAGGTAGAAGTGCTATGCACCAAGAAGCATTAGTTACTTATGTGAAATATGCTTATAAAAGAGATAAAGCAATTTCTGAAGATGACATGGAAGCAGCGGATAAGTGGGGTAAACTTGCTTCAAAACAAGCAACCGATGCAAAAATCAACCCAAGTCAACTTTCTGCTGCCGACCTTTCTGATGGTATAACAAATTTTAGTAAGATTGCCGAAGCAGTAGAAAGAGAACAAGATATTATTCCTTTGCTTCCTACATATAATCAAGCTAATGACGCTATAGATTATGCTATTTGGCAAATGGTATTGTATATACGAAGATTGCAAAATCTACCTGAAATCACTTATGCGGAACTTTATAAATTTTTAATAGAAAAATATGAAGAGAATAAAGACAAACTATCTTTTAAACTTCAGAAGTTTGTCGATGGACATTATGACGAGGAAACAAATTAATGCCATCCTATGCTAAGTTCCAAAGTGATAATAATAAGTATACAGATAAAACAAGTAGGTTAAGGACTAACAATCCTGATTTTAATCCTACAATACAAGTAAATGGCAAGAAAGAAAATGCACATTTTATGCGTAATTTAAAACGATGGAGCGATTTAGTTGCTTATTTTAGATGGTATCCTGATTGCTTCTATGCTCTTATAACACCTGAAACTGGTGCATTGATTAGATTAGGCCCAGACCAAATAATTATTTTAAGATGTCTTTGTAGATTTAAAAGTACTTATTTTGTTGCACCCAGAGGTATGGGTAAAACCATGCTTGCCTTAATGTATGCGTTTCATCAATGTATATTTTATCCTAATGTGCAAATTGCTTTAACTGCTCAAACAAGAGAAAATTCGGCAAAACTTATTAAAGACAAGTATGACGAACTATTAAGGGCCTTTCCTTTATTGAAAGATGAAATCTATAACTTTAAGTTTTCTAAAGATACTGTAGAAGTTGAGTTCCATAATGGCAGTAGAATAACCAATATTGCTAACAATCAATCAAGTAAAGGTGCCCATGTTCAACGAGGTATAGTGGATGAGGACAACTTGACTGATGAAGAAATATACCTAGATGTATTGGAACCTATATTTACTACTGTTCCTAGAAGAACTGTTGGACATGAAGGTTGTGTAGATCCATTTGAATTAAACGGCTCCATCTCACAATTAACAAGTGCAGGATTTAGGGGAAGTAGTGCCTTCTACAGATGTCTAAAACATTTAGATAATATGATAAATCTTAAAGGCGAAATGTGTCTAGGTGCTAGTTGGGAACTTCCTAACTTTTATGGTAGAGGCTCAACGAAAGCCGACATATTAAAGAAACAAGATGAAAATAATGCTGTATCATTTGATATGAACTATAGAGCTGTATGGACTGGCACTTCTGATGGTGCGTTGGTGTCTATGGCTAGATTATTAAGTTGTAGAACACTGACAGAGCCTGAATTGAGTGGTGATAGAGATGAAGAATATGTTTTTGCAGTCGATGTTGCTCGTTCTGACAATGATAACAATAACCAAACTTCCATTGCTATTTTAAAAATCAAACGAAAGAAAAATGGAAGAATAAAAGAAGTCCAATTGCCTAATTTAGTAACAATAACTGGTACATTAAACTTTTCGGCACAAGCAATCGAAATAAAAAGACTTGCTAAATTATACAATCCGATTGCAATAGTAGTCGATGATAATGGATTAGGTAAAGGAACTGTTGACGAATTACTAAAAGAACAAATAGATCCATTGACTGGTGAAAGTTTAGGGTGCTATGATACTATAAATGATGAAAGAGTGCCAGAAGTGGTAGGTGCACCCAAAATTGTATTTTGCTATCTGGCACAAAAATATGATAACAAAAGTATATCAAATTTTATAAGTTATGTTGAAACTGGTAAATTAAGATTGCTCGAGAAGAAGGAAACAACCACATACAATGCAAGAGAAGAAAACTTAAGAGCAAATTTATTACCATTTATTCAAACTGACTTTTTCATGGAAGAAGTATCTAACTTGAAATTAAAACACCTTAATAATGGTGGATTATCAATAGAAAGAGTTGTAAAAAAAATGAATAAGGATAGATTTTCTGCTGTCCAATATGGATTATGGTATGTGTCTGAATTTTTAGACAACGTAGTAGAAAAACCTTCCGATGATTTACAAGAACTTGCTAAATATATTATGTGGTAAAAGGGGGTATAATGGCTAATAAGCGTAATAAAACAGTTAAAGATGTTAGCAATTCTGTGGTTGAAGAAAATAAAAATACCCCTCTAACCGAAGGGCAAGTTTGGGATGTGCTAAATTTTGCAAGAAGTTTTTATAGTACAGTATATGGCTCCTCTGATTTAGATTTTGCAAAGTTTCAAGACCCTACAGAGGGTTCATACACACCATATTTAACAAATGAGAGATTAGCCGAGATAGGATTAAATCCTACTTCTCTAACTCCAGAACAATTAAATACTATATTTGAAAATCCAATAAATAATCAATATCAATTAACAGGGTATGCTGAATATTTAAAGTTTCGAGATGCGATAGCAAGTAGAACAATTAGATACTTAGGCAATCTTCCTGCTTTTGATTATACATTTTATTGTAATAATATAAACTCTGCAGAAGAATATCAAAGTGAAGAATATAAAAAAGATTATCAAATTGTAAAAGACTTTCTCTCTCATTTTGATGTTCGAGGACAATTTGCTTATGTTTTGCGTAGAATGTTGACTATAGATGCTTTCTTTGGAGTTTTCAGAACAGACGGACAAAACTACGAATTTCAAGAACTACCTAATAATTATTGTAAAATAACTGGGAAAAATTTAGATTGGGGTTTTCAATTCGACTTTGATATGAATTGGTTTCTTAGAATGGGGTTATCATTCAACCAATATCCTAAAATCTTTGAAAAGATGTGGGAAAATGTCAAAAAAGATAATTTAAAAAAATATAACCCTGCTAATAAACTTAACAAGCGTAAAGGGACATTTTCATTGTGGTCTCAAACAAGTTCATTGCCTGATAAGGGTAATTTTGTTTGTTTTAAATTTGATAGCGATATTTATTCAATATCTCCGTTTTTAACAACAATGTTTGAGGATGCAGTTAATAAACCTTTCATTCGTGCATTGCAAAACGATCAATATATAATTGCTAGTCAAAAATATTTGATTGGTTTAATACCGTTACTTAAAGAACAAAAGAGTGGACAAATTAAAGACGCTTTAGCAGTGTCGCCTGAAACTATGGGAAGATTCTTAGGATTACTTAAGAAAGGACTTGCTAATGCATTAAAGATTACAGGTGCACCATTCTCGGATGTTAAAGAAGTTCAATTTGATTTACCAGAGACTAATATGTATAACGAGGTTAATAATATTGAGGCCTCTAGTTCTGGTGCTACTTCGAGATTGATTTATTCTAATGATAGAATGACAGCAACTGAGGTGACCTTAAGTGCAAATATTGATGAAATGATTGCTACTTCTGTGTATCCTATGCTTGCTAAATGGCTGTCTACAGAAATAAACTGGTTTACTACTAAATATAAATTTAAGTTTGTATTTGAAGGCTCAAAGTATTCTGATAATAGACAAAAACGTTTGGATACAGCACTTAAACTTGCTGATAAGGGTATTGTAATGCCTGCTAAAATAGCAGCAGCAGTTGGAATGGATATTTTTGAAATGACTGATTTAATTCAGCAATCGAAAGTATCAGGCTTTCAAGATTTACTTTATTTATTGCCTAATAGTAATACTAAAGATATGGGAACTATTTCTAGTGGAGATACTGGTAGACCAAAAGTCGAAGTTCCGTCAGATTCGGAAGACAGAAATCTTGACCGAGAAAATTTTGAATAGAGGTAAAATTTATGGATGAATTAGAAATGTCTAGGGGAATTACTAGCCCTCAAGGATATGAAGAAGTTGTAAAACTTTATAATTTATGTTTTGATGCAAATTCTCTATGTGATAGAATATCTTACATTTGCTCAGTAAAATTTAATATGATAGATTTTGGTAATTGGTTCCATCACAATATTGCTCATGCTTTTACTGGCGATAATTTCGCAGATGGCATAGAAGCGTATGGTGAATTACGAAGTGACTTATTTTATAGGTCAGAGTTACCAAGACACAATGAAGACTATGCTTCAGTAGTTGATGCTATGAAAGCGTTTGTATTGAAAGTTACTGAAATTGAGAAGCAGTGTGTAAAAGCCTTACATGTTTGTGCCGACAATGGTGATGAAGGTTTTGAAGATTTCTTGCGAGAATTAAATGTGTCAAATATATCTCCTATGCTTAAACAGGCTATGGTATTTTATAATGCTACAAGAGAATATCAGTTAAGTAATGATATTCATAAGTGGAATAAAGATTTTTATGCTTGGATTATCCCTTACTTTTTAGAGGATGACGAAGATGATGATAACTAATGTTGACACTCTCGATAAAGATGTGAAGTTATATAATTGTGGAAGTCGCAGATTAAGTCATAATATACAAACTAAGTTAAATATGATGCCTGTAAATGTTTATAAACATAGAAAGACAGGGAAAACTATTTCTGTATATGTAATGACTGATGAACTTTCAGAATTTTTGACAACATGGTCTAAAAATAAACCCTTAAAGAATAAAAAGGGGGATGATATAGTATGACAAGCATAAATAAACAATTTGAACTCGCAACTCAAAAGAATAGTGTTGATTTACTTTATGATGACGAAGATATTTCGATTGTATCACTTGATTTGTTTCATATAGATGACGTTGGCGAATGTAATCGCAATAAATGTAATATTTCACGAGAATGTGCAGAAAAATCTCTTAACACAATTTTTAATAAACCTATTATCTGTAGATATAATAGTGAACTTAGAGAATTTGTTAGTGATGTATCGGACCATGCTCATAACGAAGACGAAGCATTTAATATGCGAATTGCAGGACATATTCCAAGTGATAGTAGAATTTCATTTGTTAAACGAGATAATGGGAAGATTTATTGTAATGCAGAAGCAATAATACAAAAAAAGTATATGCCTGAATTGATTGGTATACTCAAGAAAAATAACGGGACATTAAAGGTTTCTATTGAAATTAAGGCTTGGGGACAACAAGATGAAGAAGGCATTTTTGTAATAGACAGTTTTGTATTACAAGCAGTAACAATACTCTCGCCAAAAGTTATGGAAGGTATAGAGGGTAGCAATATTACTGTCTTAAAGTTCTCTCAGGAAGAAATAAATCAAATGAATGAAAAATATCTTGTATTCTCACAAAAGGAAGATAACATTGTTTCTGAGGTAAGACGAATCAAGAATAGAAAAGGAGATACATTAATGGGAATGAATGTTAATGAATTAAGTAGTATTCTCTGGAAAGAATTATCAAAGTATAAATATCATGATGGTAGTTGGGAAGGACAACGCTATTATATAGAAGAAATTTATCCTGATGATAAGTCGATTATTGTAAGAGATAATCAAACAGATAAATACTATAGAATGGATTATACAGTTGACGCTGATGATAATGTAGAAGTATTAGAAGATAGTCGTGTAGAAGTTAAGAAGGCTTGGCACGAAAGACCTGACAATGATAAAAGATTTTCTTTAATATTTGCTAAAGAAGATTATGGCACAGGACCTGCAATAAAGGTCGACAAATCAAAGGAAGCAGTAAGCGATAAAGCATGGGGTGATGTAGATAAGACTGAACTTAGACATAAAGTGCTTAACGCTAAGAATTATAAATCACTGGTTAAAGATGTATATGCTTTAGTCGAAGCAGGTTGGGAAGACGCTCCTAGCGAAAAATTAAAATATCCAATTATGCTTATTGAAGGTGATACTGCTGTATATGCAAGATATGGTCTTGCTTCAGCTCTTGCTTATGCAAAGGCTGAAAATGAAACTTCGGTTGTAAATAAAGTTGAAAAACTTTATGATACAATAAATATTAAAGAAAAGGAGGGCAAGATGGACAAAGTTCTTCAAAACAAACTTGACAAAGACAACCCTGAACTTGAGAAAATTCGTGATGACGCTGATGCTATCGAAGATGATGAAAAAGAAAAACTTAAAGATAAAGATGGCAAAGATGTCAAAAATGAAGTTATCGACAAACCAGAGGTTGAAAAGTTGAAAGATGATGTCGATGCTGACAAAGATTATTGGAAGAAAAAGTATTCAGACCTTGAAAAACAATTCAATGACCTTTCAGCGGAACTCCAAAATTCAAACGAAGCATTAAAAGTTTATCGTGATAAAGAAGATAAAGACCACATGAGAGAATATCTTAAGTCTTATAAGAAATGCTTTAAAGACGAAGACTATAATGTAATGGCTAGCAAGATCGAAACTTGCAGTAGAGCCGAGTTTGAAAAAGAAGTTGATGACAAAGTAAAATGTTTTGTGAAGGGCTGGTGCGAAGAAGATGACGAAGATGATGTTGATTGTTCAACTATAAAGAATTCTTCTGGCTTTATGGTAAATCCTACACCACAAACTACAGAAACAACGAAAAAGTCATCAAAATTAACTATTGATGCAATCTTAGAAAAATATAATAAATAAAAAATAAAAAAGGAGAAATAAAAAATGGCAAATTACATTGGACAATGCATTACACCTCGTGTTGCTTCGGAACATATTGCAAAAATAACTGTTCCTGCAGGTGGATTGCACGCTGGACAAGTTGTATTAGCTGATACTCTTGATAATACTATTCCAGGTAATATTGAGGTTTATACTGCTACTCAACCAGCAACTGCAAATCTTGGAAGCAATTTTGTTGCTCTCGTTGTAAACGATGGCTTTGAAACTCTTGAAGATGGTAGAAGACCAGCAGGTCAACCAAATTACTACGGATATGAATTTGCAGAAGGAGATACTGCACCTATTGTATTCCTTGATAGACATCTTGTATTCAATATCGGTGCTGATTCTCTCGATTCAGCAACTGCAAGCAATGCTGCAGTAGGACAATATTTGTATCCAGTAAATGGTTCTAATAACCTTACTGTTGGTGCTTCTATTCCAGCAGGCACTGCATGTGGACTTAAAATAGTCGCAACTTATAATACACCTATCGGCGGACAGTTTGGCGGAGGCTTCGCTACCTCTTACATCTGTGTTGCACAATAATAAAGGAGGACAACATGAAAAATAACGAAGTTAGAATTATGAGTTTTTCAGCAAGCGATGACGATGTAAAAACTATTTACAATGAGCTCGCTGAACTTGCAGCTGCTTCTGCATATAAAAACTTTGGAAATCATGGTATAATTGAAGAAGTAACTGTAGACAACTATGCTGAAAGAAATGAAAAAATTAAACAAGCAATTTTAGCTTATTCTGCACAAAAATCAGGTGTACCTACACCTAAAACTGCAGAAGACCTTGCTTTTGCAATGGACAACCCTACATTTAAGAGTATAATTAACAGTATCAATGTTAGATCTCTTTATGTAATGCTCACAAAATATAGAGCACCACAACTTGATAGACTTGCTGAAATTGAAACAGTAGGACTTGGCGAATCTAGATCTTATGAGATAGATACTAAATCATTGCCTATCGCTCAAAGAGCAACTTATGGCTCTAATATCACAATGGTACCATCTTATGCAAAGAGTAGTATTACTATTACTCCAAAACCATATAGTATTGGTATTTCACTTGATATAATTAGAATGATGGCTAATGGTTATGACTGGGGTTTTGCAGTAGCTAGAGTATATGCAGGTATGATACTTGCTCAATACAAACTAATTGTAAGTAAAATCTTTAATACAGCACTTTTAAATGGAACTCCACTTTATCAAGCAAACTTCTCATCAACTACTTATACTCAACTCGCTGATGATGTAGGTATGCTTAATGGTGGTTCTGCAGAAGATGTTATGGCTCTTGGAACTCGTGTTGCTTGGAACTCTATTGCAGCTCTTGCAACTCAAGGTGGTTTCACTACTAAAGATGAATACATCAGAAACGCTTACTTACAAAAGATTTATGGTGTTGATTCTCTTATTCTTGACCAATTCACTGGACTTTCTGCTCCATTTAACAATGCAAATGCAGCAACATTAAGAGCAATTCCAAACAACCTTATTGTTTTAGTTCCATCAACTGACAAGATATGTAAACTTGTTCGTGAATCATATATCAGAGTAGTTGAAACTCCTGCTAATGATAACACATTGAACAGATATGAATATTCTTATTTCCAAAGCTTCGATGCTGAGATTGCAACTGCTTCTTACTTTGGTTTACAAGGAACTACAGCAGCTTAAATTTTAAAAACTTAGGACATAGACTGTAGAAAGGTTTATGTCCTTTTTTATTATAGAATTTATAAAATTATAGAAGGAGAATAATATGGCAAAACCAATATCAAATACAAATAATAACTCAAGCAAACAAAGAGTGTATTATAAGGAAGAAAAAACAGAAAAAAATACTGAACTTGAGCAACTTAAAAAATCAAATGAAGAGAAAGATAAAGAAATTGCTGAATTATCAAAAAGTATGCTTAATATGCAACAACAATTAAATGAACTTATGCAAAAAATGATGAGCAAAACAAACGATTTGCCTAATCACACAGAAGAAGTTATCATTGGCAATAGGTCCATCTATGGTTCTTTGTTAGCCACTAATGACGATAAAATTCACATAACATTTAATTGTAATGAAGAGAAAGCTGTTGATGTTGAAGATTTGAAAACTTTATTTAAAGAAGGCATAAGAGATAATAGATTGCTTTTTGAAGAAGATACTTTATATTTTAAAGACCCTGCAAATTATGAGAGATTTAAAATAAAGAAAAAAGTAGACTTATCAAAGGAAAATATTGTTAGAATTTTAATGCTTCCTTCTCATGACATGATAGATGAGATTAATAAGATGACAAACTCTTTAACAAATTTTAGAATAACTCATGCTTTACAGTTTGAAATTGTGAAACTTTTAATTAGCAAAGATAAACCACTAAATAATTGGAGTTATGATAGTAGAAATACATTAGAAAATTATATTGGGCAAAAATTTGATAATTTAATGGCAGCAGTTGGTGCAGTTGAACTATTGGGTAGACAAAGTTTTAAAAATCTATAGGGGGATGTGATAATGACGAGTTTTGATACAGTTATTGATTTAGCAATGGCGACTATTCAAGATTATAAGTTAAACAACTTGTATGATGCTAGTCAGGATGATTTTGCGACAATAACAAACGCATTTCTTATTCGTGGAATACCTGAATTTACGAACTGCAAACATTCATTAGCTTATGATACTGCACAAAATACTTTCTTAGCGGATTTAACACCTTTAGAGATAAGCATACTTGCTGATTTGTGGGTTTATGAATGGATGTCATGGCATGTAAATAATGTAACGCAGTTTCAAGGTAAAATGTCACCGAGTGATTTTAAACATTATTCGGAAGCAGAAAATCTTAAGCAAAAATCAGAGTATTTAGATAGAATAAGAGAAAAGTTTAATCAAAAAATGGTCGATTATTCATTACAAACTATTGATTGGGATGCTTTAGGCAATCTATAGGTGATATTATGCCTTTAAATATATATCAAGCATATAAAAGGTCAGTGGCAAAACAGCCAGTAAACGAATGGCGAGAACTTATGCAAGAATCAACTGACGATACATGGATAGACACCTCTACATTAACCACAGTTCAAGGGCAAACTGCCAATGGGAGTAAATCTTTTTCGGAAGAGAGTGTACAATTAAACTCTGTTTTAAATCCTAAGAGTGGGCAGGCTTTTGGTGATGATTACAGAAAAATTATTTATCAAAGTTATGTTCAGAATGAATTAATACCTGAAGGCAATCCTGATAGTCAAAGATTTTTAGGTAAGTATTATCAATTTGAAAATTCCACATGGTTAATTATAAATACAAATACCATAATAGGTGCTTTAACAACTGCTATTGTTAGAAAATGTAATAATATGCTTCGTTGGTATGATAAGAGTGGTATTTTACATGAGTGGCCTTGTGTTTTTGACAGAAATTTGACCTCTACAAATTTTGATGAAGGCTCTGAGGGTGTTTATGAAATAGGTGCTGATGCTGTCATTCAAGTTCAAAGAAACGAAGAAACTGATTCTATTCCTTATAACCAAAGATTTTTGTTTGATGGACATGCTTTTCAAATTAAGCAGATTAATAACCATGTAAGTCCTACTTATATGGAATTTTATATATTTGAAACTCAAGTTCAAGCGAATGATAATACTGAAGATGATATTGCTAATATTCCTAGCAATATAAATCAAAATGCAAATGAAATACAAATCTTGCCGCAAATAACTACATTATCTCAAGGAAAATCTCAAACTTTTAGTGTTTATCAATATATAGAGGGCGAAACTTCTCAAGATGTATTTAATGTGGTGGCAAGTGGGCCTATCGTAGGTGTGAATTATAATTTAACTATAAATGACGGAAATCATTTTACAATAGAGAATTTAATCCAAAATTCAATTCCTTTGCATATTGTATGTACGAACACATCAAGTCAGGAACAAGTTAGTATGGATATTCTATTAACAGGGGGTTGGTAAATGGCTGATATTGTAGAAAAAACATACAACAAGTTTGAAGCAGTAGATAACGCAACGAGATGTATTGTCGATTATTTATTTAATACTAATGAAGATATTTGGAAATTACTATATTATTATCAAAATAATGTTTTACCATTATCTCAACCTAATTTAACTGCTGAGCAAAAACAAAATATGATTTGTACGGACCCTTATGCTATCAATGAGAATGTTGATAAGAGCATACTATTTCAAACGGTTACTGATGAAGCATTTAGTACAGCGATACCGCAATTAAGAATTGAAATAGGTGATATTATTCCAATGGACCCTTATCGTGCTTATATGAATATTGATTTTCAAATTGTTGTACCTAATAAACAAGATATTTTTACTGCACCGTATAATTCTGTAGCAAGAAGAAGCGATGCTATTTTTAGAGAATTAGCGAAATCGTTAAATGGTGTTGTAATTCCTAATAGTTTGTTCTATTCGGAAATGTATCTTGATAGGTCGGCACCTAATGGTGCAGGAAGAAGAACAGGTGCATATAGGCAACAAATGAATACTGGCTATACAGGGCGTTGGGTAACATTTGGAGTTTTAATCGGTTTAAGATAATCTATGCGTGAAATAGATATAGAAAAATTACCGTCAATAAATAATTATAAAAAAATAGTTGAATTATATCAAATGGCTAATCAAGATGATTCTATGCTTAAAGTTTTTTATGCAAACGATTATCCTGTTCCATTGAAAAAGGATTTAGTTCTTTATCCTGTACAAGTAGATTTGTATTTCTACTTCCATTTATTAGTGGAATGTTTATTGTTGCCACACTTGACATCAGGGGATATAAAAGCAATTTCTATGTCATATTTTGAGTATCTATGCTATCGTTGCATTGAGAAACACGATATGATGCACATTATTTATTTATCGGAATTATTATTTATCGTCTTAAGAAAAGATAGAAAATATATCGATGATAATGGCAATGAGCAAGATACTGTAGTTGTTGACCTTACTCATAAGAAACTACAAATTTGTGGGACAGAAATATCTAACGAAGAATTTGATTTTATGAGAAAAGTCATACTAGAACAAAATGCAATAGAGGTACCTGATGAAACTCTGCCACCTGATTTGGTAAAAGCCTTTAAGGAAAAGGAAGAATTTAGACTAAAACAAAGCAGGGTTAAAATGTGCAGTTTTGAGGACCAAATAAATGTAGTAGTCGCACAATCATCTTATAGAAGAGATGAAATTATGACTATGACAATTAGATCCTTTACTAGACTATTGACGAGAATAGATAAAATTATGTCTTATGAAATAAGCACACTGCTTAGTCCTAATATGGAAAAGAAAGACAGGGATAAAATTCCACATTATATGGAAAGTATTGATACTTCGCTTAAAGAACGATACGAGAAAGAATTTACTGATATACAATCTCTGAAAGAGAAAATAAAAATTTAAAAAATAAAGGAGACGAAAATGGCAAATAAAAGATTTTTAGTGTCTGTTGGTGATGTTGTCCTTATGCAAGGCAATGATATTATTGCTACTAGCAAAACTATGGCTGATACTGGCTTCTCAGTTGAAACATCTAGCACAGAAATTCGTGGTGGTGTTTCTAACCCATTGCAAGCAGTTTTCTATCATTCTAGTGCATTTAATATTACATTGACAGAAACTCAATTTTCACTTCCATTCATTGCAGCTAATGTTGGTTCTGCAATCACTAATGGTGGTGATATATGGACTAATGAAACTGTAACTCTTGTAGGACAAAATGGTACTATCACTGGTACTGCTTCTGCAATAGACGGTGAGGTTCCTGCGGTTTGGGTAGAATATGATGGAGTAAATTATACTTTACCTCTCACTGATAAAACATTTAGCGTAAATGGAACAAGTATTCCGCAAAATGCAACAATTTGTGTAATGTATCTTGATACTAAAAATGCAGCAAAACAAGTTGTTATTCCTGCAAACATTATACCTGATAGAGTTAGACTTTATATTATTGCAAATCTTTACGGTGATGTTAGCGGTGCTGGCTTTATTGGTAAAGTACAAATTGAAGTTCCTGTAGCTCAACTATCAGGTGCTCAAGAAATTACAATGACTGCGGATGGTTATAGTAATACTCCACTCACTGCTATGGCTCTTGCTTATAGCGATTCTAATGCAGTTGGTTGTGACGCTGGACAATATTACGCCAAAATTACTCAATTTGAGACTGACGCTAACTGGTATGATGGTGTAACTGGACTTGCTATTCAGGGTGGTGATTTCACTCTTACAGGTTCAGGTGCTACTGCCACTCTTAGAGTTTACGCAGTTCGTGGAAACGATTCTTTCCTTTGCAATAATGCTGATTTAACATTTACAAGCGGAACTGTTGCAAATGCTACTGTAGGTGAAAATACTGGTATTGTTTCAGCAGTTGCAAATGGTACTTCTCTTATTACAGTTAAGATTACTGGTAAAGAAGATATTGAAGGCTCTTGCACTGTAACAGTAGAAGGAATTTAAACACACTGATGAGCAAGTGAAATTCTTGCGAAATAGTTGATATGGGGTCATACTCATATCTTCTATATGTGTATTATAGAAAAGGCAGGTTTTTATGAATAATTACAAATGTCCTAATGCACAAATTATAAAACAGGGGATATATCAATGTATAAAATGTAAGGCAAATAATAATAATTGTGCTTTTGTTAGATATTGCCCAAATAAAAAATCTATTGAGCATACGGATATGGCTCAATATTGCATTTATAATCCAGAAAGAAAAGAATATCCGAATGATAAAAAATAAAAGGTAGGTATAAAATTTATGAGAGCAACAGCGAATGTTACATTTACTACAACTGCAGCAAATCAAGACATTATGCAAAATACCGCAGTTAAACAAAAAATACAAGAATGGTTGAATGTGGATGAGGCGACATATCAAAATATGTTGGCAAATAATGGTTTTAAGATTGATTTTACAATTTTCTTCAATGCTCAAAACACTGTTTCAATAAATGGTGGTACTCCTAATGTGTTGATTGCTGATAGTGTATATTATACTGGTGATTGGGTTTATGCTCAAACAGTACAGATAGGAACTGCTACTACAGCGACTATGAGTTTCACAATAAATTAATAAAGCGAGGTGTAATAAATGAAAAATTTAACAAAAGGCGAAGTTATTGCTCTTATTTATGCTATTGCGAAGAAAATCTCGGGTGAGCAAGCAACGGGTATTAGCAGTGTAACTTGGAACGGACAAACTAACTCGCTTGTTTTTACAATGAGTGATGGCTCGCAAGTTACCACACCGATAACACTTGACGCTTCTGATATTTCATATTCAAATGCTACTTCTGGACTTAGTGCAAATGTGGTGCAAAGTGCGATTGATGAAGTGAATCAAAAAATTGAAGATTTAGATATCTCGTCACAGTTGCCACAAATGATTATATTATCGGAGGATTAATATGGCAGTTTATGTTGACGGGCAAAAAGTTGGTACTGTAATCATAAACGAAGATAAAACTGCCTACAATAATTTGGTTACAAGAAATATCACTAAATTAACTACTGATGACTTTGAAGGTATTACCGAAATAGGTCCTTACGCATTTGCAGGTTGTGCAAACTTAACGAGTGCCGAAATTCCTGCTAGTGTTACAACAATAGGTAATAATGCGTTTGATTTATGTAGTAATTTAACTAATATCATAGTCGGTAGTACAACAATAAATAGTTCGGCATTTTATAATTGTTCAAACCTTACTAATGTTACATTATTAGAGGGAGTAGAGACATTAGGTAGTTATTGTTTTTATAATACTGGTTTAACAACTTTAATCTTACCGACAAGTGTAATTGAAATGGGTTATGATTGTTTTTGGAATGTGGAGAATTTATCAATTTATTACAATGGTAGTGTTAATCAATTTATCGAGATAGGGAAATTGACCCCTTTGGGTAGCAATAGAGGCAATACTTTTGATTTATATGTAAACAACCAAAAAGTTACTTCAGTTACTATATCGCCCAACGATAATTTTAGTTTTTATGCTTGTTCTAATATGTCTATAGAAAGTGCGACAATAGATACGAATACTTCTTCTTATATGTTTCAGGAGTGTCTTAATTTGACAACAATTAATTTTGGAACTTCTATTTATAGTATCAATAATTATACATTTTATAGATGTTCGTCTTTACAGCAAATAAATATACCTTCTAATATTACCTCTATAGATGGTTCTGCCTTTAGTAATTGTACAAATTTACAACAAGTAACTTATGAAGGACAGGCACCTAATATTCTGCAGGATGTTTTTCGAAACGATAATGCAGTAACAAAATATGATTTTAGAAATTGTATTACAATCCCAACACTATATAGTACTACAAGTTTAGGACACGCCAGTGGATGCCAAATAATAGTACCTGATGCCTTATATGATGAATGGATAGTTGCTACAAATTGGGTTGCACTGACAGATGTGAACTTTGTAAAAGCGAGTGAATATGTTGAATAAAGGGGGAATTGAAATATGCCGATTTATGTGAATGGAGATGTAGTTTCGCCGATTATTGTAGAAGTTAGCAACAAGTTGCCACAGGTTTTAAATAAAACTGTTACAACACTAACAGCGGAAGACTTAGCAGGAGTAACTCAAATACCTAACTATGCATTTGATAATTGTAGAAGTTTAGTCAGTGTTGTATTACCAGATACAATAACAAGCATAGGAAAGCATGCATTCTACTTTTGTGATAACTTACAAAATATAAATATCCCAATTAATGTTACAAGTATAGGAACTGCTGCTTTCTATTTTTGTACTAAATTAGAAGGTGATTTAGATTTAAGTAATAATACAAACTTAGAAATAATAGAAGGTGCATCTTTTGAATATTGCCCATTTGTAAACATATTTTTGCCAGCAAGTATATTAGAAATAGGTAATTTGGCTTTTGCATATAATGATGATTTAACTACATTGAATTTTGCTGGGACATTACAACAATTTATTGCAATAGATAAAGATGCTCGTTGGAATTATTCTAATAGTTGTAGATTTATTATAAATCAAGAAGAGTTAATTAATCTCACAATACCTGAAAATATCACAGAACTTACATATGCTTGTTTTTCAGGATGCAGTAGTCTTTTAAGTGTAATTATTCCAAATACTGTAAATAATATATCTACATTAGTATTCGATAATTGTCAAAATTTAACCACCATGCGAATAGAGGCAACTACACCACCAACTCTAGGTAACATAAGTGCAATATCAACGGCAACAACCCAGATACAAGTACCAATGGCAAGTGTGGGTGCCTATAAGACTGCAACAAACTGGTCTAATTTTGCTGATATTATCGTAGGTTACACCGAATAAAAAAGGGAGAGAGTTATGATAAAACAAGAAACGATTATAATCAATGGAAGAACATTAGTAAAAACTTATAGTGATAGCAATAAGTATATTATTCAAAATGAAACTGGTGTGAAATACAGTGAAGCAATAGATATACCATATAAATATACCTATACTGAAAGTGACGAAGATATTCCAAAAGAACAGGAGGAAGTAACAGATGAGCAACCAAGCAACATTTAAGGGTGTCGTAAAACTACCTAGTGAGGCGGATTTCCAAACTCTTCAATCTACTGGTACAATTACAATAGGTGGAGTTACGGTTACTTATTCGCCTCAAGATACATTATATGTAGTTCCAGATACTACTACACCAACAACTTATGCGACACCAGAAGATATATATTTGGCAACAGGCAATTCTATTGTTTTAACTTGTAATGGTACAATAGCAAACAACGAGGCAGTTTTTGTTGTAGAAGATGATGCTGATTATAGCGAAGATTTGCTTGTAAATGCTAAGGAATTTGAAGTTGATATGAATTTGGCAATATCAGGTGATATTCCATTAGATATACCAATGTATATTCAATTTAAGGGTTATAAAACGCCGATTTATAATATATTAGTAAATAATACTACAGCAACAGTGAGAGATATGTTGCAGTTAAGTAAATACGAAAATGAGACAGGGTATCGTTGGATTGCTAAAATGAGATATATTTTAGTCTCAGAACCTGCTGCAGTTAGGGCATTTGGTATTATATCTACGGTTACTCAGCAAGATATTATTAGAATCAGCAATGAAGATTTTCTCGATTACTTAACTAACGGAGGATTACCGCAAGGACAGGTTGCTTTGTGTGATGAAATTGTTTCAGGCTCTTATAATGGTTATTTATTAGGACATCTTTACAAGTTTAATATAGTTTATGGTGAAACTAATCAATATTCTTGGACAGATATAACTCCTGCAGGATTACCTATGACTAATGCTGTCATTAATGGGGATACACCTATATATAGTATTCCTGATGGTGGAACTTATATATTTTTAGGTGATGTCGAAACTTTAAGAATTAATGCAACAGATGATACAACAGTTATTGTTTTAGGCACACTAGGAAGTGTAACTCTCCCTGATACAAATCAAACAGTATTAATTCATGCGATAGGCTATAATGGGACTTTTGATTCACGACCTGCTTCTTTAAAAAATGGAAGTGTTCTTGGTGCATATAATATTGGTCGCATTGATTTGGTGTAAAAGGGACGGTGAAATTATGAGTGATTTTACTGCAGACAGATTGGAATTGCTAGAAAATGAGACGCATGGCTCATTGGCTTTAGGCTCTCAAACAACTGTAAATGGTTGGACTGTAACCACACTTCCTTCAGGTGAAGGAAATAGGAGTATAAACTATGAGTGAGAATAAAAGAATTGATTTAATCAATATTAAAAATAAAATTATTAGATATAACGGTCAAAAATTCACATTAAAACCTTATATAAGTGCAAATGATATGCTAATAGCAAATCAGTTATGTGTTGACGAATATCTTAAAAATGTCGATACAGAAAATGGTGTGTTTAAAGATTTTCCACTTGTTCGTATTAAGTTTGATATAGTGGTACTTAATCGTTGCACTGACATTAACTTAGAAGGTTGGGAATATGATAGTGTGATTAGTTCAGGACTTATGCAACTGGTTAGAGATAATATTTTTAATTATAATGAAGTACTTAATACTATAATTGAGAATATAAGATTAATTAATGTGTCAAATTGTTTGAATTTAATTGCAAGAGCATTGCCTAGCGAAGAGAAAATGCAACAAAATATTGAACAATTAAGCAAAACTATGACAACCTTTACAAAGGATAATCCTGACCTTACAAAGAAAATTGTTGAAAGTACTCTGGCTGCAAATTCTATTGAGAAAAGCAAGTCTGAAACACAACAAAAGTTACAAGAGCAGAAAGACGAAACTAAGAAAAAAATAGAAGCATTGCAAAAACAATTAGACAAAAAGTCAAAAGCGAATAAAAAGGCGAAGAATTAATGGCACAGTTAATAAAAACAAAGGCTGAATTAAATCAAATCTTAACCAAAAAACTAATGGATGCGATAAATATTGTATGTAGTAGAATAGAAAAACAGTTAAAGAAAAATATCATAGATTACACGTATAACTATGATAATCAGCCTAATACATGGTATAGGCCTACATACGAGTTTTATGATAGTTTCTATATGGCTAAGGCAAGAAAAGATATGCGTGGTGCTATAACTGCATGGATTGTCCATGATTATACTAGAATGTCAGAACCTAGATATAATTCTTCACCAAATTCACAGTTACCTTATCAACATGGTAATTACAACGAAGGAATTGATAGAAGAAAACAGTTAGCAGCTATTTTAAATGTAGATGGTGAAAATGGTAGTTATGATTTCAGGGGTAAACAAAGGGGGCCATTCTTTGATTTAACTATTCAATGGATAGAAGATAATTGGTTTGATTTAATAAATAATGCCTTTAAACAAGTAGGTCTTAGGACTGTGCATTTAAAAAGGTAGGTGTATTATGATTAAACCTGCAAAAGATTATGAATTGCAAATTGCAATAGAGAGTATATGGGCCGCAGATGATCCTGATAATAAATTTTTATATTTTAATAGTAAAGGGCATGTAATTTATTTAATAAACAATGAAAGTAAAGCACATGAATTTGCTATTCTAAGTAATAATGAGTTAATTGGATTTATAAGATATAAAATCTCGCAAAAAAGAGCATACGATTTATTATTAATAAATTTTTCAAAAAAAAATATTAATTCATTCGCATTAGACGGAACAAAAATTATAAAAGATATATTTGATAAATATAATTTAGAAAGTCTATCCTTTGAAACTCATAAGGATAATCCGTTGGCAGGAAAATACATATGGATTATATCGAGATATAATGGTACATGGGAAGAAAAAGATGATTTCTTTTTTTTTAATATAACAAGAGAACAATATTTTAATAAATAAAAGGGGGTTGAGCAATGGCTGATTACAATGATTTTAGTATTAGTCTTGGCGGTGAAATAGATGCAGCGTCAGTCAACCTGTCAATAAAAAATATTGAAAGCAAAATAAATCCAATAAATCTTAAAGTTCGATTAAATACCTCATCTTTACAAAGTGAAATATCTAAAATACAAACTCAGTTAGGGAGTTTCTTAAGTTCAATCGGTCAATCAAAAACTCTTAATAATAGTATAACTAGTATTTTAAAAAATAATCAAAAATATACACAAGCTTTCACTTCATTAGGGAAATTAGAAGAACCGAGTATATCTAGTGGACTTGAATTTGACGAAGCAGAGCTTGATAAAATTCAAACAACCTATAATAAATTAGGAAGGACTATTTCTGAAACTAAGACATATATTGATGATATGGGAAATTCTACTAAGAATTTCTATAAGGTTGCTAAAGATGGTTCAAGCAAATTAATTAGGACCATAGAAACAGAAAATACAGGCAGAAAAGAAAGCTTAAGACTTGCAAAACAGAATGAACAGTTAGCATATAAACTTGAGACTGCTATTAGAAGTTATCAAAATCAAGGGAAAATCAGCGAGAAACAAACTCAAAGCTTTAATGAAAAACTTCAGGATATTAAAGCTAGTACTGATGAAATTGAGAAAAATAAGGGTTTAAAAACTCTTAATGAAGATATTAAAGAAGCAGCAAATAGCACGGGACTTTTAGGACAGTCATTCTCAAAAGCAATGGTTAAGTATGTAACTTGGTTAGGTATTGCTACTATAATCGCTCAAATTTCAAATGCTCTTAATTCTATGATAAGAGAAGTTGTCGAATTAGATAAAGCATTAACTTCATTACAAATGGTTACTGGATATACTGACGCTCAAATGGAAGAACTTAAAGACACATTGATTGATATGTCTAAGGAACTTGGGGTAACAGTAGATACATTAGTTTCTGGTGCTGATGAGTGGATGAGAGCAGGTCTTTCTGCTGCTGATACTATGGAAGCACTTAGAGCAAGCACAATTATGGCAACTATTGCTAACATGGATAACGCTACTGCAACTCAATATTTAATTGCTCAAATGAATGCTTATGGATTAGCCGCAAATGAGTTGATTGATATAGTAGATAAAATGTCCGCTATTGATATTGTAGCGGCAACAAGCACTGAAGAATTAGGCGAAGCACTTAGTTTGTCAGCAAATTCAGCACAACTTGCGGGCATTGAATATGATAAATATTTAGCAATGATTGCCACTGTTAGTGAAACCACAAGACAGAGTGCAAGCACTATCGGTAATAGTTTTAGGTCTATTTTTACAAGATTACAAGCAGTAAGTTTAGGCTCTTTAGTTGACGAAGAAGGTGAGGATATTTCACAAGTTGATACATTACTAAAGAATTATGGTATTGATTTAATGGAAGTTACTAATAACCTTAGCGACATGGGTGCTTTATTAGATTTACTTGGTTCCAAATGGGATAGCTATACCACAGCACAACAAAGTGAAATAGCAACAACCATTGCAGGTAACTATCAGAGGGAAAGATTTATTGCTCTTATGGAAGAATGGGATAGAGTTCTCGAACTCGAACAAGTATCTCTCGAAAGTAGCGGCAGTGCTATGGAAAAATATACTATATATCAAGATAGTTTTGAGGCTAGTATTAATAGACTTAAGGCTGCATGGACTGAATTGGCGGATACAACAATACATAGTTCATGGGTTCAATGGATATTAGATTTAGCAAATGGCTTTCTTGAATTTGCAGATGCAGCAGGTGGTTTAATTCCTGTTTTAGGTCTTTTAGGTGGTGCATTTATTACATTAAGAGGTATTATCAAAAGCCTTGAGACTTCAACTATAATTGGATTGGCAATTACTGCAGTATCTGCTATAATTAGTGGCATTAATATGATTATAAATGCTGACGAAGAACGAAAGAGAAAAGCATTAGAAAATGCTCAGGCAAATGTTGATGCAGCAAAACAAGAAGTAGATGAATTAGAAGATTTAAGGCAAGAATATGTAAAACTAGCGAACACACAGGAAAAGACTGATACTACTAATACAGAATTAGGGAATGTAAAAGAACAGCTTATAGATATATATGGAGAAGAAGCAGCGGCACTGGATTTGGTTAATGGTAAATATGAAGAGCAGATGGGAATTATAGATGAATTAAAAAGCGAAAGCTTGGAAGATTTATTAAATGCTTATAAGAGACAATATCAAGTTGCCCTATCACAGTTTGAAGATAAAAGAGCATGGATAGGCAGTGATTGGGGGTCATCACTTGAAAAATTCACCCCGTTAGATGCACAGTCTGCAGCTTTGCGTGAACAAGCACTAGCATTAACCGATATTGAAGACCCCATAGAATATTATGAGGCATTGTCAAAGTTATATACTGATTTTATGGAATCGGGAGTTGATATATCTAATCAAACTCAAAAAGTTTTAGACAAAATCCAATGGGAATTAGAAGATTTGCAACCGTTATATGAAGACCTAAAAGAAAGTTCTGAAGGTATGGCAGAGATATATCCTGAACTCACTTATTATGATAGTCCTATTCGTGATATGGTGATTCAATTCGAAAAGGACTTAGCAAGTCTTGAAGGAATGACCGAAGAGCAACAACGCCAAATGGTTGCCTCTATTGAAGCACAGGCGGAAGCAATTCGTGGATCCGAACTTTATGAAACTTATAAACAATTTATAGATGACATACTTGAAAGCGGTGATGATTGGATTGAGAATATTAAAACTCAAGATTACCTACTTACAGAATTAGACAAAAAATTATCCGCATTACAAAAGCAAAAGGAACTTGATGAAGAGGAACTTGAAATACAAGAGAAATTGCTTAAAGTAGAAAAAGCAAGAGAGGAATTGGCCAAGGCAAAACAACAGCGAATTAGAGTTTATAGGGCAGGACCAGGTTTTGTTTACGAAGAAGATGTCGAGGCAGTACAAGAGGCTAATGAAGCCCTGCAAGAAGCAATACAGGATGCTTCGCAAACTGATTTAGATAAGGCTATTGCAGGTGTGCAAGAATTACAAGAAATGTACAATCAAGCACAATTAGACCAGGCAGCCGCAGGGCGAACTGATTTAAGAGATTATTTTGTTGACCCTGACAATGTAAATGAATGGTTAGCAATGAGTTTTGCTCAAAAGAAAGCATTTCTTGATAGTTTTATTACAACACGAGATTGGAACGCACCTTTGTCACCTGAGAGCATCTTGAATTGGGTGCCAACTAATGCAGGCGGTAATAAGAACTTTAAAGGTGGACCGACTTGGGTTGGTGAACGAGGCCCTGAATTAGTAAATTTACCTAAGGGCAGTGAAATTATGAGCAATAAAAACTCATTGAGATTAAGTAGTATTCTTAATAATCCATCTAAATATTTGAGTGGTGCTAACGGGGGTGTTACACTACAATTTAATGGTGCATTGAATTTCCCTAATGTAAGAGATAGTAGTGACGCTAATGGGTTTATTAATGCTTTATTACAAATTGGGAAAAACTCAATACCTAAATTAACTTAATAAAAGGAGTAAATATGGCAGATAGAATAGTGCAACCAAAAGTGTTAGCAGGGACAAACCCTGATGTTTATGATAATTTGATTATGCAACAGGCTCAAAACTCAACTAATGTAACAACTACAATAAATGGTAATGCGATAAGTGATATTTTTGAAAATAATGGTACTGTAGTTAAAAATGCAACCAATGCCGCTTCTGCGACCAATGGCATTTTTACACAAACATTTTCTTCTTATTCTGATTTTTATTCATGGTATGATTCTCAAGATTCTAATTTAATTGTTGCTCATTTCCAATTTACTCCTAGAATAGAATTAAATAATGTTACAGAATTTTCTATTTCAACTGATGCAATTTCATGGGCTTCTTCGCCTGTAAGCGGATATGATTTGAGAAATTTAGATATAATTAATAATTTATGTAATCCTAGTATATTATATACAAGTGGGGGTAGATCCGCTTCATTAGAAGGAAGTATGAGTTGCAATATTACTAGGACTGGTATTCAAATAGAAGGGATGGCTTCTCGTCAAAGTTTTGAAAGTTCTTTTACAGGCTTTATTTATGCACGCTTTAATGAAACCATATCTTCAACAAATACGATGTCTATAACTGTTAGTTATTTCATTGCATAAAAAATATATATTTATAAATATTGACATTAAGATAAGAGGTTAATAATGGCACAAGATTTAACAAAAATGCAGGACATAAAATTTTCTGAAAGAGTATTATGGCAGCAATATAGGAATTATTATGTCAACCAAGATGTTGTTGGATTAGTAAATTTTTTAAACCAAAATCAAACTCTAAAATATAAAGTGCTTAATGCTTTTAATTGGAATAGACTGATTGAAGCAGTAAATGACGCAACTTCGACAACTCAACCGACCACTGATAGTATGTTAGGGCAATGGAATTATGACTATGGAAGATTAGTTACTGCTAGTGAAAATTTTAAATATATAGGCGAATGGACCACAGGAACTCAATATAATCAAAATAATCTTATTACTTATAATGGAAATGCTTATTTTTGTATACAGGCTAACACTGCGGCTACAGATAATCAGCCACCAAATTCGGCATATTGGATACTTGCCATAGAGGCATTACCATCGCTAGGTATTCAGGTGTCCGATACTGAGCCAACAATAATCAGAGTTGGGGATATTTGGTTTGATGAAATTACGAATTAAGAGGTAGGTGTTTTATGTTTTTTCTATATGATATGTTTCAAGATTCAAATGCTTTAAACCCTACTGGGAATGATTTATCAATTAATACATTGCGAATTTCTAATGGTATTTTTGAACAACTTAATATTTTAAATATAATATCAACTGCTACAAATGTTTTTGATACCACACAACCTACAGAATGGACTGAGAATACTATTATTAATGCTACTTTTAATGATAGCCTTGATGGTGGTTCTATTAGTGATTTTATCGGGTATGTTGATAGACTTGAAATTCAAAGACAAGAAGAAGGTAGTAATGAATGGATTACATTGCAAACTATTTACAAGAATCAACAAACAGGTGAAATAAATGCAACATTTAGAATGGAAGATAGTTATGGTAAATACGCCACTAAATATTTATATCAAATAGTTCCAGTAGATTCTCAAGGGAATGTAGGAACGGCATTGCAACAAGATGTATTAAGTATATTTAATAATGCTTATATTGTAGATGCAACTCATATTTATCCATTAACTAATGAATATGAAATAGGCAGTGCTCAGACTAATCAACAGAGTGCTATATACATGCCTTATGGCTCTAAATATCCATTTGTTGCATTTAATGCTGAGACTAAATATGATAGTGGCTCTATTACTGCGGTTTTATTAGCACCAACTAGCAACTCTGCATTGAGTTCTTTTATTGATAGACCTGCACAGGTAAAATTAGTTGAAGAATTTAATGATTGGCTAACTAATGGAAGAGCAAAGATTTGGAAAGATTTTAATGGCAACTTTAAAGTTATTACTGTGACTGATGCAGTGACTAATGGCTATTATAAAGAATTGGGCAATGGTATCGCTAGCACTACATTTAACTATACGGAAGTTGGCGATTTTACTCAGGAATATTTAGATAGACTTGGACTAACAAATGGGTTTACATTAGAAAATAAATAATAGGGGGTATTGCATGGAACTAACACAGCAACAAATTGATGTATTAAAGCAAAACCTCAGGCGTAAAGAAGTCAGAATTGAATTATTAGATACTGACTTTAAAATAATAGATAGCATAGAAGGACATGCTATAGGTGGTAGCCTTGAGAAAAATGCTGATAATAATATTAGACGAAGTGGCACTGTAGAACTTGCAATACCTAATGACCCTAATGCTGCAAGATTTATGGAACAGTTAGACGGTTTTACTATTGAAGCAGGTGGAAAAATTTGGCTAGATAAATATATTAGAATTTATATTGGCATACACGATATTCATACAGAAGAAATAACTTGGTATAACTATGGCATTGTTTTAATAAATAATCCGACTAGATTATTCAGCGGAACAGACTTCACTTTATCATTTGATTGTATAGATTTAATGGCAAAACTAACGGGAGAGAGACAAGGTCAACTTACAGGTACAACAACAAAGATTGAAATGGGCTATTATGATACAGATGAAAGTGGCAATAAAGTATATGTTAAGACGAGGCTGCGTGATGCTTTGATTAGCACGATTACAGAATTAGGCGGATTTAATAAATATATAATAGCACCTATTCCAACTGAATATGAGTATTTGCCTTATGATATTACTGTAACAGTTGGCTCTACAGTATATGATATATTATCAAAGTTAATGGAGATTATTTCAACATGGCAAATGTATTTTGATAATGACGGAACTTTTGTTGTTGAGCCTATTCCTGATGGCGAAAATGCGATTGTCTATGAAATAAGTAAAGACCAATATATTCAAGACGAATTAACTTTCGATTTTGAAAATGTAAAAAATCAAGTTATTATTTATGGCAGATTAAATTCTTTAACATATTATACTGAAAATATAACTGACGCATCATATACTTATGCTTTGAGTGCAAATTCAGGAATTACAAGCGTTGTAGTTGATTTAGATACATTCGGCGAGCAAATTGATACAAGTGGTGCTTATGCTTTTTCTTATAATGGTAATATATGGAAACTTAATGGAAATGAAGTGGCTTTATCAACTTATGGTATTGAAATTACAGGCACACCGAATACAGGTGCGGTTATAACAATCGAATATGTAAGGCAAGAGCCAACAAATGTAATTTATCAACCTAATACAGACGGGAAAACTGCAACATTAGTTTTAAAATATGATACAGTTGATTTAACTTCATTGACTATTTCTGGAACAACTTTTGGTTTTATGAGTTTAGGACAAGTTAATACACTACCTATAACTAATGTCGAAATATGGCAAGGTGATGAGAGAGTGTTACCTAGTTCTTCAACACAAGTTTGCTCATTGGTAAAATTTGAAAATTCGACTTCAGCCTTTGGACAAACATACGAAACAACTCAAGTTGAAGCGAACAGCATTTTACAAGAAGATATTTATTTTATTAGAATTTATGATGCAACCGTAAATGAAAATGAGTTTGTAGATATTTCACAGAATATAACATTTGAGTTTATGGGGAAACAACAAGTTGCTTATAACATGGTGAATGATAATAAGGAAAGCCCGTTTTATGTAAATGAGCCTTTTGATGAGCCTAATTATTATTGTGGACTTGCTCAAACACCTTTAAATGCGGAATTTGGCTCTAATTATCTTTTAACATTAAATAATGACGAACCCGTCACAGAACTATTGAACGGGACTATAATTACATTTGTGGCTAATGCAACCAATATTTATGCAGAAAATTCTCAGTTTACAGGGATTAATGTACAAACAAGCGAAGGGACATCTTTGCTAACAAATATTCCATTAGTGCAAAATTCTTGGAGTGCTAGCACACAACCAGCAACCAGACCTTATGTAGTTGAAGGGAAACTTTCAAACGATTTTACAGTATGGCAACTACGATATGAAAAGACTGATAATTATGAGTGGTTTGTCTTGGTTGGAAGAAATCCTAATGTGATTACTACAATATTGTCTGATGGTGAATATGAAAATATTTATTCAGACCAACTGGCTTATGAGAGATGTCTATGGGAATTGTTTAATGTTTCAAATATGAACGATTCAATTTCTCTAAGCATTGTTCCTAATTATTTGTTAGATGTGAATTGTAAAATTCCGTATAATCCAAATGACGCATTGCCACATGGTATTTATGATACACAGCCTTATTATGTGGCTACAACAAACTCGAACCAACAATACCAGACAGCATTTGATAGAGATTTTTATGTAAGAAAAGATGAAACACAATATTATATAACCAAACAAGTAAGTTATCCACTTGATTTGAGTAATCAAGCCCAAACTATAAGTGCAATAAGAATTTATAATAGTGGTAATTTAGTTGGTGGTAATAATTGAAAGGTAGGTTTAATATGGCAGATAGAATAGTGCAACCAAAAGTGTTAGCAAGTACAAACCCTGACACTTATGATAATTTGATTATACAGCAGGCTCAAAATGCCATGGCTGCAAATTCTAGTAATAATGGAATTTTTCAACAAAGTTTTACTTCTCTTACAGATATTACTGATTTTATAATAAATAATATTTCACAATATGATTGTTTTAAAATTGATATAAAATTAAGTCAAAATGATACTACCACTGTAGATAATTGGCAATTAACTACGACAGGGATAAACTATCAATCGCAATCAAATTTTACTGTAATGTCAGCGGATTATACTTATTCATTTTATAGTGTACAAAATTCTAGTTCGTATGCTTGCTATATTTGTAATAATGGGGAGGATCTTTTACAATTTAGTTTTCTTATACCATTAGGAATTGGGAGTACAGTTAATCTTTTATTTAGAAGAATCCAAGTCTCTGGAACACAAATAAGAATAATAGAAAGCTCAACAACTTCTACATTTTCTAATAATATTGATACTGCTACTATATATTATAGATTAAAAGGATGATAAAGATGTCCGAGATTAATTTTTCGTCAGGCAATAAAATTGCAGAAGCAATAGACAAGCGAATTATTGCCATAGCAAAACAGGTTGCGAATAAATCTACTGTCAACAGGACTGTGTTTGGTAGAGTTACTGCAAAAAATAATGGGTTGTTTTCTTTAAGAATAAATAATACCGTCTATACCAATGTTATCGCATTAAAAAACTCTAATTATATAAATGTTGGTGATAAAGTTGTATGTTTAGTGCCTAACAATCAATTTAATGATTTATTAATTCTTGGTGTTGCTGATGGCTCATTACTAGCAACAAGTGAATACACATTAAATCAAGCGTCTTCAACTGAATTAGGTGGAATTAAAGCCAATAATCGAACAGTAGAGGACCAAGAGGTTAGAATTGACCCAAATACTGGATTTCTTTATTATTCTTTAGGGAAAAGTATAGAAAGTATTGAAAAGACTTCTACAAGTGGATTGGTTGATACCTATACAATAACTTATACTGACGGCACATACACAACATTCACTGTTACAAATGCAGACCAAATTGATATTCAATATGTTAATGGACAGTTGCAATGGAAATATGCAAGCGAGACTGCATGGACTACTTTATTTTCAGTGGACGGTGTTTTGTCTACAACAAGTGTAAATCCTATTCAAAACAAAGTTGTAACTAACGCTATAAATAATATTAGTAACAACATCAATAACAATGTGGTAGAGAATATAAGTACATCCGTTACTGGCGATAATTTTAGTTTAATTCAAACTTTAATTAATTTGAACACTCAAGCGACAACACAACAGTCAGTAAATCTTCCTTTAGCAAATGCAAGTGCTGCAGGACTTATGTCTAGTTCTGACTTTTCTAGTTTACAAGACTTAGAAGACAGAGTTGGAAATCTTGAAGGAAAAACAACTAGATTGCTATATACTGCATCAACTAATCCAACTGCTAGTGATATAAATTCATTTGTAACTGGTTTAGGCTACACTTCGCCTTTTGAGGGAATTGCAGTTGTAGTTGACGAAACATTCCATATTTGGCATTACTATGATAATAATGGTATTGGTTGGCGTGATGATGGTGTTGACACTGTAAGTAATTTTACTAATTCAACAGCAGGTATTATTCTTGGCTCGACTAATAATGGGAAAGTGTTCGCTGAAACTGATGGAACAGGTTCGGTAAATGGTTGGGATACTTTGAGCACTAATGTGTCTAATTTACAATCTACAACACAGGCATTGTCAAGTAGTGTCTCGACTCTTCAAAATACAGTTAGTACTCATACTAGCAATATTTCGGATTTGCAAACAACTACTCAAAATTTATCTAATACAGTGAATAGTTTAAATACTCAAGTGGGCACCAATACTTCGAATATAACTAATTTACAAAATAATAAAATAGATATAAATCAAGGCAGTAGTAATACTGGTAAAGTTCTGACTGTTGGTAGTGATGGAAATGTTGTACCACAGGATATACCTTCAAGTGGTGGTACTATTGTAAATATTGCGAATGTTCCACAAGGTACAGTAAATTTCACGAGTGACCCGCAAACACAAATTAATTTATTAAATAATAGTGTAACGGCGATTGAATTGACAGGTTCAAATGGCACACTAACTGCTACTCAATCTAATATACTGGCGAATTATCCAAATGCATTTATCATTTTAAATGGAACAATAAAATTGTATAGACATTATTGTACTATCAATGGTATACTTATAGATAGAGCAATTTATTGTAGTATGATTAATGACGTTGGAAGTCTTTCCATTATAAATATAAATAACTTACAATGGTCTGTTTCTACAGATACTGTACTATTAAATGAAATTTCACAAACTATTACAGGTACAAAAAATTTCAATACAATTACTGCAAATAACCTAACAATAAATAACAGGGTAGAAGGTGAAGGCTCGGCTACATCATATAGCGGGAAGCCTATAACAGTTACTTCATATTCAGTAAAATACCGTATTGCACCTGACGGGTTTAAAACAGTATATGGATACGTTAGATGGAATAGAACTTCAAGCACAGACAGTGAAGGTGTTGTAATAAATTTTGGAACGACATTCGAAAGTACTGAATATGCGGTATCGGTTACTGTAATTGACACATCTACAAATCAATATCACTCGGTAGGTACTTATATTCTTGATGGGCAACAAACTACTTCAAGTGTTGTTGTTTTAGTTCAAAACATAAACAATAGTTCAAGGCATGCAGGTATCTCATTTATTATACAGGGGGTGTAATATGCCAACAGAATGGTACGATTTAAGGAATTGGTTTGAAACTGAATACACTTATAAAGAACAAAAATATCGTAGACTTATAGCACTTAATAAGACTGACGATGATGGTGTAGACTGTCAAACGAAACTGACTGCTTTATATGAAGAAGCAGAAATAAAGAGAAAAAGAATACAAGAGTTGGAAATTGAG
>ERZ1643249.388-NODE-388-length-51979-cov-8.483303_pt1 | contig 51979 bp, 43 predicted proteins | sample MGYA00579263_ERZ1643249 | MGnify/ENA primary metagenome ERZ1643249 (study PRJEB29033, sample SAMEA4952264) | chicken gut metagenome | biome: Broiler Chicken; feature: Gastrointestinal Tract; material: Caecum | place: Ireland | collected 2018 | study: Broiler...
TCGTACATTAACGGACTCGCAAGCCCGCCAGCTTCCGACATATACTGATAAAACCAGCCTCCGTATTCCTCGTCTTGCTCCTCGGGTACATAAATCGCGCCGCTGTCGCCGCCCCAAAGATACGACTCATTCTTATAAAATACTGAGCTGTCATATGCACCGTTTTCCGTTTCTTGGACAAAGGCGTCTAAATCCACTTTCTCGACACTTGATCCGCAGCCGCTCATTGGAATGGCTAGCAACATACATATGGCAACCACTATACTTAACTTCTTAAAACTTAATCTCATATTTTTACCCTCTATCAATAATCTTTTAATTTTCGATTAGTATTTTCTATCGCCTCGGGATACCATTGCGCATAAGTCATTAACCCGTTTCGCACATAGGAATTGAGTTTCACACACCACTCTTCAACCCAAATATGGTCGGGCATATACCACCAATCTCCGGGTTTTTGGAATTTAAGGGATTCACTGAATACAATCGCGTTGCGTGCCGATGTATTGGTATCGAACTTTAAATCGGACATAAGTGATTCTTGATTAGGGAAAGAACCTAACTCCGCTTTGATTTTCTGCCCTTCGGGACTTGCCATCCATTTAATAAATGCGGCGGCTTTGTCCTTTTTATCGGAGCCTGCCCTAACAGCCATCGAGCGCGAATTGCTGTGTCCTGCCTGAACACCTTGTACTTTTACCTCGTCGCAGTAAGGATCATTCGGGTCGGTATACTCCTTATAAACGGCAAGAGGTGCAATATCCCATTCGAATCCGCGTGTCGCTGCCTCTTCTGAAAGTGCCGTCATATACGCAGAGGTATTGGCCAAAAAAACCAACTTGCCGGAAAAGAAATAATTCATAGAGGTTCTTGTAACAAACGTATCGGGGTTCGGAGATATATTATACCCGAACTCACCGTCGATATCCGCATCCGTTTTCGCGCCTAGTTTCAGATAACGGTTAAATGCCTCTCTCGTAGACGGAAGACGTAATAGCGTACCGCTTTCCTCCGCCAGCAAAACGTTTGCATGTACTCCTACTTTTTTACCGTTTAGATAATAATCCCCTTGATTGTCAGGCTCAAGCGTCTGCCCCTTTTCCGCATCCATGCGGTCGATAAACGATAACGTTTCGCCGCCCTGATAAGTTTTTCCGCTGTAATGCCCCGTATAACTTTTACCATCTGCTACGATAAAATTCGGAGTAGAGTCGAGTAGGGAGAAGTTCCATGCACCGTTGCCCGTAAGATCCGCAAGGCAATCTCCGCCGACCGACCAACCGTAGTTAAACCACCACTCCGTGAAATATCCGAAATCCGTTCCGTAAGTTGCCGAAGCGCTTTTATTGTATTCGGGCGAGAAAAGCATAGCGATGTCTTCGATCTCGTCCCAGTTCATTGCTATGCGATTATTAAACACCAACACCTCATCGGCATCAGGCATCTTCCAACCACGATCCGGCGTATATACGTTTTTGCTTCTGAAATAGCCTTTCTTAGGAACGGTTACCCCGCTCAGCTTGGGATAAATTGCTTCATAATCGGATTTTTTCATTCCGCGTTTGTCGGCAATTTCGTTTCGATTCCATGCATCCATATCCTCTTCATCCACACTGATCACAAGGATTCCTGCCTTTTCCAACAAACTTTCGTTGTAATATAAAGCTGTCGGGAAAGAATCGAGCGGCAACGCATAGGTGGGATCATCTTCATTGGAAGTATTATTCTCCACATTATACTTTAAGCGGTTGACCGTAGAAGGAATAATATCGCCCAAGTCAATATCCGTCACAGCATCAAGGTACTCGTCGATCGGCGCCATATATCCTCCGATAATCCAGGACTTAAACGCCGCTTCTTCCACCAAAAATACATCAGGGCCACTTCTCGAAGATGCGCTTACCTTTACTAAATCATCATACTGCCCAACCGCCTTAGGCGTTAAAGACACATAGATATTATGCTCTTTGCCATAGGTTTCGTTAAATTCATCTTTCATGCGGGTATACACGTCCACTTGTTCCGGATCACCGAGAACCCAAAACCGAACCGTATCCGCGTCAGATCCTGCGCAACCTGCGGATAATACAGTGCTGGCCGCAATAATGATTGCAGCCACAGTAGCAAGACAAGCTCTAAAAAATTTTTTTCGTCTCATACATTTCTCCTTCTATAGCTCAATTGTTCTCAAGCTATCATATTTGGCAATTAAATTATATCACCTTACCCCCCCCCGTCGCACCCCACTATTTAACCGATTACTCTCATTTTTTTAGATAAACCCCAAAAATCACTCTTGACTTTTAATGATTTTATTGGTATAATATTTATTACAAAGTTTAGATTTTGGCGGAATCTGTTATGAATTCTTTTTATGAACATGCTGCCGATTCAAAGGAAGTACTTAACATTTTTGAGCACAACACAACGTCCATCGGTACACATTTCCATCCAAGTATAGAATTTGTTTATACCGTTAGCGGGAAAACCGACTTTTTCTACGACGGATATCACTATACAGTCGGGCAAGATGAAATTTATGCTGTACCGAGCATGATTATCCACGGAAATTCCTCTATCGGTGAAAATCAAATCATCTCAATCGTATTTGCAAAAGAGTTTTTCAAAACTATCGAAAATGATTTTCCTAATCAATTTTTTCAACCTGTTTTGTCAAATCACGAAAAAAATAGAAACATTCTTACTTTGATTAAAGACTGCATTCATGCTTGGGTAAAACATAATTATAACATTCCACGCATCAAAAAATTGGCATTCATTAATTCTTTTTTATATGAATTGACTGAAATATATCCATTAAGACCGATAACCGAACAAAAAACAAATTCATTGATTATAGATGCTTTGTCTTATATCAACGAAAATTATTCGCAACCACTAACACTAAACGAGTTAGCAAAAAAATTTCATTATTCCGCTCCTCACTTTTCTGTTCTTTTTAATAAATATGTCGGCATAAATTTACATTCCTATATCAATAATATCAGAATTCAAAAAGTGTTAGAAATGAAGTCTGACCCGAAAAACTCACAGTCCCTTATCTCCATGGCACTTGACTGCGGTTTTAACAGTCAAGCCTCGTTTTATCGCGCGCTCCAACAATACAGACAGAATAATCCTTCAAATAAGTAAAACGCACCGCTCTCTTGTAAGATAAGATTTTCCGGCACAAGTTCCAATGCGACCCCTTTACTATCCACCTCGATCTTCCACTCTTTCTTGTTCATGCTGTATAGGCAACGTAAATCGACAATAAGAAAGAGGGGTCATCGACTCCTCTTTCTTATTGTATTTAATTCAAATACAATCAAATGACATAACATTAAAGGCGGGCGTAATCGGCATCGGCCAGATCGGCGGAGCGTTGCCGCAAGTATCGCAATAATATAAATTATTCTATCACTTATAATAATCATCGTCAGTTCAAATCCTGTTTTTCTGATAATTCGCAAAAAAGCAGTCATAAAATCTTATCTTTGCTCCACTTTTCAAAAACATTCATTTTTGCCGCTTAAATAGCAAAAAACCATGAAAAACAATGTGTTTTCATGGTTTTTTTGTCTTGCAGCCTTTTCGTCTGCAATCATGCCCTATGTGACGGGACTTGAACCGACAACTTTGACGAATCTACTATCTATTATTATTCCCCAAGGCTATTTACCTTGTGTTAAACTCTTTACGTCATCCACTTGGATGTCCTCCTTTTGATTTTTGCGTTGCAACTGCCAGGTCGCAACCTCATTATATCAAAAGGAGTTTTTATTTCAATACTCATCGCTAAAGCTCTTTGTTACCCGCGGACTATCCGCGGGTTTTGCTATACAAAAAAAGGGCGGAATGATTTCCGCCCTTTTCCGATCATGAAATACGTTCCGCCTTTCTCACTTTGTACCAAAGCACCGCAAAGAGAACAAAGCAGACGACGGACATTGCGAAAAGTCCCGCTGAAATGATCAGCAGACCGTACGCCCGTTCCACCCAGCCGGGCACCGCCAGCGCAACGATGGCCAAAACGACCGCTGCGATAAAGAAGGCAATGCTGCTGACTGCCGCGAGGTGGTAATTCCGCTTTCCCCTGGAACGCTGCTTTGCGCTGGGCAGCAACGCCGCACTGTGCGCGGCCGCCGCGCTGATACAGCGCAGAAACGAAGGTTCCATGCGCTTGCAATCGATGCGGATGGCGTCAAACCTCCCCTCCGGGGAGAGATAGACGTGCGCGAAAGCGCGGGAAGCAGGCTTGCCCTGTTCGGATAAGAGCACGGTGTCCGGCAGCTGGGCGCACAGGCAGAACTCTTCCTGCGGAAGCAGCCCCGCATACGGCTCGTACGCCTTTGCCATCTGCTTCATCCGCGAAGAGGACGCCTTTCTTTCGCTCCATTCGAGGAGATCCGTACCCCTTACGGCACGGTACTGCTCCCCTTTCTGTACAAACAATTCGTAGCTTTGCAACAGCTCGGAGAGAAAATCACAGCGCACCTGCGCGGGAATATACCCGCAGTCGGAGCAGACAAACGCCGTGTTTTCGATCACTTTTACGCTCAGTTTCAAAGCGGCCACCTCCTCTCTCATTCTGTTTTGTAATATAGTTTACAATATACTACTATATTATTTAACAGATGTCAAACATTCCTTGCCGCTTTCTTTTTTCCGACAAGACGGCGCACGAGGCGCACGACCTCGTCCAGAACGATGATACTGAGAGAGACGCCGAGAACTTTCAGCCAGTCGAGGACTTCCAGAGGAACGGTGCCGAACACCTTACCGCCGAACTGCGTGATAATGATCTGCAATGCAAACGCGATGACAAACGCGCCGAGCATGAGTTTATTCTTGATGAAGTTGGGGAAAATGCTCTTGTCGCCCAGCTCGCGGCAGTTGAGCGCATTGAACAGCTGGAAGAGCACAAACATGGTAAACACGGCCGTGGAAACTTCCTCCGCGCCGATGCCGAGGAAATTAAACTTCATCTGCGCCATGCAGACAAGGCATATAAACACGCCGTTGACGGCAATGCGTACCATCATTTCCCTGCTGATAATGCTTTCACTGCGCGCCGTGGGCTTGCGGCTCATCAGATCGTCGCGGATGGGTTCAAGCCCCAGCGTGAGCGCGGGCGGGCCGTCCATGATAATGTTGATCCACAGCAGATCGAGCGCGGAGAAAGGAGATTCAAACCCTTCCCAGAAGAGTCCGAGCACCGTGCAGAGGAAAACCAGCAGGACAGATGCGACGTTGACGGTAAGCTGGAACTGGATGAACCGCTTGAAGTTTTCGTAAATGCCCCTGCCCCACTTGACGGTGGTGACGATGGTGGAGAAAGAATCGTTGAGCAGGACGATGTCCGCCGCTTCCTTGGAGACCTCCGTCCCCGAGATGCCCATGGCGATGCCGACGTCCGCATTTTTCAGAGCGGGCGCGTCGTTGATCCCGTCGCCCGTGACCGCCACGACGTTGCCCTTGCTTTTCAGCTCCTTGACGACGCGCATCTTCAGAAGCGGAGTGCTGCGCGCGATGACGCGGACGGTGGGCAGAACTTTGGAAAATTCTTCGTCCGAAAGTTTTTCAAGATAGGACGCTTCGACGGCGATGTGTCCCTCTTCCAGAAGTCCAAGCTCTTCCGCGATGGCGGAGGCCGTGACGATGTTGTCGCCCGTGAGCATCTTGACTTCGATGCCCGCCGTCTTGCAGCTGTTGACGGCGTCCTTTACCTCTGCACGCAGAGGATCGGCAATGCCGACAAACCCGTCAAACACCATTCCCCGCTCCGCGTCCGCACGGGATGCGGGACGGGACGAGACTTCCTTATGCGCAAAACCGAGCACGCGGCGGGCGCGCTTCTGCAGTCCCACGATCTCCTCTTCGGCACGGCGGCGCGTATCGGGATCGACGTTGCAGAGGGCGAGGATCTTTTCGGGACTGCCCTTTGTATAAACGATATAACCCTTCTCTTTGCGCACGCAGCAAGTCATGTTTTTCGTGTCCGAGGAGAAAGGATACAAGTCGGAGATCTCCGCACTTTCGCGCAGATTCTGATAGGACGTACCCGCCTTTTGCGCAAATACCAACAGCGCACCCTCGGTGGGGTTGCCCACAAAGCGGATGCCGCTTTCGTCCTTGAAGAGGTCTGCCGTGGAGTTAAGGCAAAAGTTTTCCAGCATCTGTTCGTCGCGGAAATTTTCCGCGTCCGTAAACTTTCCGTGCGCCCAGACGTCCGTCACCGTCATGCGGTTTTCGGTGAGCGTTCCCGTCTTGTCCGAACAGATGACGTTGATACAGCCGATGGTCTCGCAAGCGACCATCTTTTTGACCAGCGCGTTCTGCTTTGCCATCCTGGCAATGTTGATGGAAAGGGAGATCGCCACGATGGTGGGCAAGCCTTCCGGCACCGCCGCGACCATCAGCACGATGGACGTGATAAACACGGAAGAAACGCTTTCAAAGGTAATGTTGCCGCTGACCAGAATGTGGATGAGCTGGATAAGGAAAATCAATCCGGAAAAGACGCCGCCGATCAGCGTGATCGCCTTGCCCAGTCTGCCCATTTTTTCCTGCAAAGGGGTCTGTCCCGTGCCTTCCACCTGGATCTCGCGCGCGATGAGTCCGAACTGGGTGTTGTCCCCTACGTCCGTAACGACCATTTTGCCCGTTCCGCCCGTGATAAAACAGCCGGAATACACCATATTCACGCGCTCGGCAACGGGGACATCCGCCTTGTCAAAGACGGCCTCCGCATTCTTTTCCACGGGAGCGGATTCGCCCGTGAGGGAGGATTCGTCGCTGGTAAGGGAAACGCTTTCCAGCAATCTGCCGTCTGCCGCAACCTTGTTGCCCGTTTCCAGAAATACGATGTCGCCCACGACGAGTTCCTGCTGAGGAACATACTGCACCACGCCGCCGCGCACGACCTTGATCTCCACCCCTTCCTTGATCTTGTTCAGCTCGTCAAACGCCTTGGCGCTGCGGCCTTCCATGACCACGGTGAGCACGACGGAAATGATGATGGCGACAAAAATGCCGATACATTCGTACACGTCGAAATGCCCACCCTGCGCGGCGCTCACCGCGTTGACCGCAATGGTGATCACCCACGCGAAGAAGAGAAGGATGAGCATGGGCTCGGTGGCGGCTTCCCAAATGCGGCGCAAAAGCGATTTGCGCTTGGATTTGGTAAATTCGTTTCTGCCGAATTTTTCGCCGTTCTCCTTCACCTGCTCGGGCGTAAGCCCGTTTGTCTTGTCCGAACCGTAAGCGGCTACCGCCTGGTCCGGAGTCTGGTTAAATGCTTCCATTGTCTTTGACCTACCTGCATTTATTTTGTATAAAAAGAAAAACCGCATACGCAAAATCGTACACGGTTTGAAAAGGGCAGAATTCGACCATATAAACTTTGCGTTTATATGGGTCTTGCCGATTGTGGCAAAGGCCTGCGCTTGCGCGCGTGATGAAGAACCTTTGCCGCGCAACGCGCCGGCTACTCCCCCACGAGATTCAATTTTTACAACATTATAATATTTATTAAAAGATTTGTCAACACTTTTTTTGCCGCGGCAGTTTTTTTTCAGTCCCCGTCGGCGAGAAATCCGCGGCTTTTCAGCTGCTGTTCGATTTCCGAGAGCACTTCCTCGGAATCCGCCGAAACGGTATGATAGTGATAGTTGCCCGTGATATTTTTTAAAGGAGTGGAAACGCCCGCCGCGATCTTTGCCATAAACTCGTCCGCCTTCCTGCGGGAATCGATTCCCATGTGCGCGCAGATCTTGCCGTACACCTTGTGCCAGACAAACACGTCCTCCACCTTTCCGCCCGCATCCACGATGAGATACAGCTCTTCCGCCGTCTGTTCGTCTGTGTGGCGCGCCTTGAAAACGCGGGTGTGGCGCGCCTTTCCCGCAAGGATGTATCCGCGGTTGGTGGAGATGATCTCCTTCCCTTCCGCGCGCAGCAAGGCGATGTCCTGCACGATCACCTGCCGCGATACGCCGTACCTGGCGGCAAGATTTGTGGCGGAAAGCGGCGTTTCACCCAGACTGCGAACAATGTCCTGCCGACGATTTTCTCCCGTCATAATGTCACCTCTTGCAAAGATTTTCAGTGTACGGGGTGCAGATTTTTCAGCGAAACGTCGAGAATGGGCGCCGAATGCGTGAGCGCCCCGCTGGAAACGATGTCCGCCCCGATGTCCTTGATTCTGGCAATGCTTTCCGCCGTGACGTTGCCGGAGATCTCCACGACGGCGCGGTGTGCGATGTACTCCACCGCCTCTTTCATCTGTTCGTGCGTCATGTTGTCCAGCATGATGATGTCCGCGCCCGCCTCTACCGCGTCTTTGACCATGTCCAACGTTTCCGTTTCCACCTCGATCTTCATGGTAAAGGGCGCATATGCCTTAGCCATGGCGACGGCTGCCTTTACGCCGCCCGCCGCGCCGATGTGATTGTCCTTGAGCAGGATCGCGTCCGAAAGGTTGTAGCGGTGATTCCCGCCGCCCCCCACGCGGACGGCATATTTTTCAAAAATGCGCATATTCGGCGTAGTCTTGCGCGTATCGACCAGGCGGAGCGTGCTGCCCTCCAGCAGTTTTACGACGTTTGCCGTATAGGTCGCGATGCCGCTCATGCGCTGCAGATAGTTGAGCGCGGTGCGCTCGCCCGTCAGAATGGCGCGCATATCCCCGCGCACCTCGGCAAGCTTCTGCCCCTTTTTGACGCGGTCGCCGTCCTTTGCAAAAAACGTGACCTTCGTCTGCGCGTCCAGCAGGGCGAAAACGCGCGCAAAGACGGGGAGCCCAGCAATGACCCCCTCCTGCTTGCACAAAAGATCTGCCTGCCCTTCCGTGCGTTCGCGCAGGATGCAGGCGGTGGAGACGTCCTCGTTTGTCACGTCTTCGGCAAGTGCGCTGCGGATCAGTTCGTCCGCGCGGATGTTCATAGTGATATCGTCAATCAAGGCATTCCTCCCTCTCCGCTTCTTCGCGGATGCTCTTTGCATATTGTTTTTTCAGCAAATCGTAATCTTTATATTTTGAAAGATCTGCCTGTACTTCTTTTACAGGCTCGTCCTTCAGATTTTCCGACATTTTCAGCGCCGCACGCTTTGCCCAGATCAGGCTTTCGAGCAGGGAATTGCTTGCCAGTCTGTTCTTGCCGTGCACGCCGTTGCACGCCGTTTCGCCCGCGGCGAACAGGCGCGGCATACTCGTGCGCGCGTCCGCGTCCACCTTGATCCCGCCCATGAAATAGTGCTGGGCAGGCACGACGGGAATGGGCGTTTTGAGCACGTCGTATCCCTCTTTCAGACAGCGGGCATGAATGGTGGGGAAATGTTCGAGAATGGTCTTTTCCCCGACGGGGCGCATATCCAGCCAGACGTGCTTTGTCCCGTCCTTGCGCATCCTTGCGCGGATCTCGCCCGTCACGACGTCGCGCGGGAGAAGTTCGTTGCAAAAGCGCTTGCCCTCTTTGTCCAGAAGGACGGCGCCCTCGCCGCGCACCGATTCGGAAATGAGAAAGCGCCTGCCGTGTTTTTCCGAATAGAAGGTGGTGGGATGGATCTGCACATAATTCAGGTGTTCCACCGCCACGCCGTGCTTCATGGCAATGGCGAGCGCGTCCCCCGTCAGGTGGCGGAAGTTGGTGGAATGCTCATACAATCCTCCCACGCCGCCCGTGGCAAGCAGAGTATATTTTGCAAACACGGGGAAAATTTCCCCGCTCTGCAAAAGACGCACCACCCCGCCGACGCATTCTCCGTCCGATTCGAGGATGTCCACAAGTTCGGCATATTCCACGATTTTGACGTTGGAAAGGGTGCGCACCAGCCGCAGAAGCTTGCCCGTGATCTCCTTGCCCGTCACGTCGTCATGGAAAAGGATGCGCGGGCGCGAGTGTCCGCCCTCCCGCGTGAAGCGGAAGTTCCCCTGCTCGTCCCTGGCAAAGTCCACGCCGTCCGCAACCAGTTCGCGGATCATATCGGGCGAGGCAAGGATCATCTGCCGAACGGCGGCCTCGTTGTTTTCGTAATGCCCCGCGCGCATGGTATCTTCAAAATAACTCTTGTAATCCTCTTCGCCGCGCAGCATACAGATGCCGCCCTGCGCCAAAAAGGAATCGCTTTCGTCCACCGCGGCTTTTGTGAGCATGAGAATGCGCGCATCTCGCGGAAGATTGAGCGCACACATCAGCCCCGCAACCCCTGTTCCTGCAATCAGAACATCGTAGTTTTGTTGAATTTCTGACATAACGTACCCTCTTTTTTGTGACTATTTTGCAAGTTCAAGCATCCGTTCGAGAGGACGCCGCGCCGCGTTCATCAGTTGTTTGTCCATAATAACTTCATATTTTTTTTCGCGCAGGCAGGCGAGAAGTTTTTTCATCGTTATGCGCTTCATGTCCTCGCACACGGGCGTGACGGGATAAAACCGCTTGCCCGGGCAGCGCTTTTCAAGCTCGTACAAAACGCCCGGTTCCGTGCCGAGGATAAACTCCCGCGCCGCGCTTTTCTGCGCGTATTCGATGATCTCCGAGGTGCTGCCCGTGAAATCGGCGAGGGCGCACACTTCCTTGCGCGCTTCCGGATGCACCAGAAACTGTGCCTGCGGGTGCGCCTGCTTTTCGGAAAAGATGTCCTCCTCCAGCAGTACGGCGTGTACGGGACAATATCCGCCCGAAAAGTAAAACTTCTTTTCGGGAAATTGCTTCTGCACATATCCGCCGAGATTGGCGTCCGGAATAAAGAGGATATTCTTGTTGGGGAGCGCCCCCACGATCTTGACCGCATTGGAGGAGGTGACGCACACGTCGCTCAGACTTTTCAGCTTTGCCGAAGAGTTGATATAGCACACGACGGCAAGATCGGGCACCTCTTTGCGCAGGCGGAGGATCTGTTCCTCCGTCGCCATGTGCGCCATGGGACAGTCCGCACTCTCGTCCGGCAACAGGACGCAGCGGTCGGGATTGAGGATCTTTGCGCTCTCCCCCATAAACCGCACGCCGCAGAACACGATGGTCTGTTTGTCCGTTTTTGCCGCCATCTTGGCAAGGTAAAAGGAATCGCCGACATAGTCCGCCGCTTCCTGCACCTGCCCGTCCACATAGTAATGCGCTAAAATGACGGCGTTGTTTTCCTCTTTGAGCCGCCTGATTTCTTCCGTGATCATGCCCTTTCCTTCCTTGCCGCCGCGCGGCAGCTTTTGTTTGTGTGATAAAACTATACACTAAAAATTGACAACTGTCAAGACAATAAAGGCAAAAAAGCAAATCCTCCGCAAACGAAAAAAACGCGCAGAATTTGTGGTTTGCGCGCTTTTTTGTATTCAGTTTCTGTAAAATTTCAGTTTGTCCCTGACGATGTCCACAACAAAAGGCAGATCGTCGTACAATTCGCCGTCCACCTGCAGGGTAAGCGGCTTTTCGGGCAGGATCTCCACGTGTTCGCACCTTTCAAATACGGTGAATTTTTCCTCAAGAATTTTGCCCTTCATCAGTTTGATAAAGGCGGGCGGCACGGAGTGCTTTTTGACGTCGTCCACAATGACCATGTCGAGCAGCCCGTCGCCGAGCTTTGCCTGCGGACACATGGGAACGCCGCCGCCGATCCGATACCCGTTGCCCACACAGGCAATGAGCGCGTTGTATTCCCCCTCCTTGCCGTTGAACCGCGCCTTTAACCGATAGTTTTTGAATTTGCACAGGGATATGATGAGAGAAATGATATACTGAAATTTGCCGCGCAGGATTTTTGAAGAGCGGCAGCGCTTTAAAATTTCCACGTCGATGCCCGTTCCCACGAGGTTGATGCCGCGCACCCCCTTGGGCATCTGCATAAATTCGGTGTATTTCGGCTGAGAATCGAGGATCAGGTCGACCGCCTTTTCCGGTTCGGGCGGGATCTTTGCCGCCGCGGCAAAATCGTTGCCCGTGCCCGCGGGAACAAGTCCCAGAGCGTGGTGTTCAAAATCCGTCATTCCGTTGAGCGTCTCGTGCAGAGTTCCGTCCCCGCCGACGACGACGATGTCCCCTTCCTCCTGCGAAAGTTCGCGCGCAAGCGCTGTCGCCTGCCCTGCCTTTTCCGTTTCATGAACACAAAATTCCGCTCCCCGCTCGGAAAAGCGCGCCAGCGCGCGCCTGTGCAGCTTTTTCTTTTTTCCCTCTCCGGACATTGGGTTGAGTATAATATTGTACATATGCAGTCCTCTTTTGTAATTTCATAATTATTATATATCAAATCGCGCCCGATTGCAATTTATTTTTAAAAATGATATAATCTAAGCAGAGTACTTTTTCGAGAAAATTTTGGAAAAAACGGTATGATACAGATACAAATTCCTGAAAAACTGAAAGCGCTGGCAGTGAGGGCGGATTTCCCGCTGTATGTTGTGGGCGGAACGGTGCGCGACGCGCTGGCGGGCCTGCCCTCCTCCCAGGACTGGGACATCTGCGCCCCCGCGGACGCGGAACGTTTTTCCGCGCTGGCGCAGGAGAGCGGGTTTACCGTAAACGGCGTTTACAAGAACACGGGAACGGTGAACCTGACAGACGGCGAACGCAAATACGAATTTACTTCCTTCCGCACGGACGTGTACCGCCGCGGCGAACACGCGCCCAGCAAAGTGACCTTTACCAAAGACATTGCGACGGACGCGCGGCGCAGGGATTTCAAATGCAACGCCGTCTATTACGACGTCGCAAAGGAAACGATCGAAGACCCCCTCGGCGGCGTAAAGGACATCGAACAGCGCAGCCTTTCCAACACGCGGGAGGCGGACGAAGTGTTTTCCGAGGACGGCTTGCGCCTGATGCGCCTCGCCCGCCAGGCGGCGCAGACGGGATTTGTCCCGACGCTGGAATGTATTTTCGGCGCGAAGTTCAACGCCGCGCTGATCGCAAAGATCAGCCCCGAACGCATCTATGCGGAGCTTCAGCTGATTCTGCACGCAGACGAAAAGTACGGCAGACAGTACGCCCACTATGAGGGGCTCAAACTTCTGGAAGGCACGGAAGTGCTCAACTACATCCTGCCCGAGCTTGCGGCGGGCAAGGGTCTGCCGCAAAGGAAAGACTTCCACGACCACGACGTGTTGGAACACTCCCTGCGCGCCTGCAAATATTCGGACAGACAGGTACGGCTTTCCGCCCTGCTGCACGACGTGGGAAAACCCGCCGTCTACAATGCCGAAGGGCATTACCACGGACACGACGCGGCGGGAGAAAAGCTGGCACGGGACATCCTCGAACGGCTGAAAGCCCCGAAAAAGCTGACGGACACGGTGTGCCGCCTGGTTGCCCTGCATATGTACGATCTGGACGGAAAGGCGAAAGAAAACAAGGTGCGCCGCCTGATCGTGGCAAACTACGACGTGTATCCCCTGCTGCGGTTGGTGAAACAGGCGGACTATTCCGGCTGCAAGGACGATCTGAACCTCTGCCCCACCCTGCAAAAATGGGACGGAATCGTGAAAAAAATGCAGGAAGAGGGCGTTCCCTTTTCCCTGAAACAGCTTGCCCTACGCGGGGACGCGCTGGAAAACGTGCCGCCGTACAGGCGGGGAAAGATCTTACACAAACTCCTGCTCTGGGCCGCCTGCGACGGATCGCTCAACAACGAAAAGACGCTGAAAAAACAGGCGGAGACTTTTTTGGAGGAATCGGATGACTGAAATCATGTGCATCGTGGCGGCGGTATGCGCCGCCCTCTCCCTGATCGTGAGCCTGCTGGTGTTAAAAAATCAGAAAAGGACGCCCTTAGCGGGAGGAAAAACAGAGGATTCGGGCCTTCTCCAACAGCTCGACCGCGCCAACTATATCGCCGAACAGAACGCCAAAAACACGCAGAATTACCTCAACTACCTCGGACAGCAGCAGGGCGAAAAACTGCAGGGCGTTCAGGACAAGCTGGAAGCGCTCAACAGCGCCACCGAACGCAGACTGGCCGAGATCCAGCGGGTCGTCTCGGGCGAGATCCGCTACATGGCGGAACAGAACGCCAAAAACCTGGAACAGATCCGCGAAACGGTGGACGAAAAGCTCTCTTCCACCCTCGAAAACAGGCTGAACAAGAGCTATTCCATCATCAACGAACGGCTGGAAGCCGTCTATAAAGGGATCGGCGAAGTGCAGCAGCTGGCGGGGAGCGTGGCGGACATCAAAAAGGTGTTTGCCAACGTAAAACTGCGCGGGACGTGGGGGGAAGTACAGCTTTCCGCCCTGCTCGACCAGATGCTCTCCCCCACCCAGTACCGCGCCAACGTGCGCATCAATCCGATGGACAACGCGGTCGTGGAATATGCGGTGCTCCTGCCCTCCCGCGACGGCGAAACGGTGTATCTGCCCATCGACAGCAAATTCCCCGTGGAAGAGTACCGCCGCCTCCTCGACGCGAGCGACGCCTGCGACAAGGACGCTTCCGACCGCGCCCTCAAAAATCTGGAGCGCGCCCTCAAACTGCAGGCGGATACCATCGCCAAAAAGTACATTCTGCCCCCGCTGACCGCCGATTTTGCCATCATGTTCCTCCCCCTGGAGGGACTGTATGCCGAAACGCTGAAAATGCCTGGACTTTCCGAATACCTGGCAAGCAAGCGGGTGATGGCGTGCGGGCCGACCAACCTCGGCGCCCTGCTCACCACCCTGCAGATCGGATTCAAGACCGCCGCCATCGAGCGCCGCTCGGGCGAGCTGTGGGAACTTTTATCCGCATTCCGTCATGAATTCCGCAACTTTGTGCAGATCCTCGAAAAGGCGCAGAAAAAATTGCAGGAAGCGCAGGACACCATCGAAAACGCCGCCAAAAAGACGCGCACCATCGATAAAAAGCTGAAAAACGTGTCCGAAATCACGGATGAGCGCGCAAATCTTCTCCTCGGCAACGATCCCGACGACGGGGAATAATACAAAACAGGAAAAAATTACTTGTATTTTTCATAAAAATTCACACGGCAGGAATTGATTTTCCGCGCATTTTATATTATAATATCACCATGAAGATACAAAAAATCATACAGGAACGGGCGCTCCCCGCGGAAACGGAATTTGTGTTTTCCGAAAAGACGGTGCAGGGCGCAAGAACAGGAAAAAAGGACGATCTTCTCTTTGTGCGTTCGCCCCGCCGCTTTAAGCTCTACACGGACGGATGCGACGAAGTGACCTTCCTTGAAGGCGCGGGCCACTTTAAATGGGCGCGCGGGGAAACTCCCTTTGCCGCAGGGGATTGCTTTCTCGTTGAAAAATGCGGCGAATACGAAGTAAACGGCGCCTGCACCTTTGTCGTGGCGCACCGTTCGTGAGGTAAAAATATGGTAAAATCCACTTTCAGCCTGGGCGGGAAACTGCTCACCATTTTTCTGACCATCGTCATATTTATCGCCGTCTGCGCCGCCTCCCTCATCCTCGCCGTCACAAAGACGCGGGCGCGCACGGTGGCGGGCTGGCTGGGCTTGCAGAGCTACATTTCCGAGACGTACGAAGGCTCTATCCTCGATTTTGCCTCCGAAGTCGGAAACCTGCTCAAGGGCGACGTCACCATCAATAAGATCTTGGAGCTTTCCCCCGGTCTGAAAACGCAGGCGGACGGCATTGTGGACAACGTGGAGAACGTCGGACTGTTCAAGGTAGACAGAGATCTGCTCTACGATATGCCCGTCAACAAGATGACGAGCAACCTCACGAGCATCGTCGTTCTGACTGCCACGCTCAACGAACTTGCCGAGTACCTCTCCGTTTCCCTGCCCGACCTTGCGTTCATCACGGGCAGCGAGGAAAATCCCGTGGACGTGTACACGCAGGTGAACGCCACCGAGGACGGGAGCGCAGACAAGATCTTCACCATGTCCGAAAACGCGGATTCGCCCCGCTCCTATTACACGCGCACCGAGACGTTTTCCTCTGTCTATCAGGACGGCGAGGGCAACACTCTGCCCGTCTCCGAACAGGTAAAGACTGACCTGTATTCCCTGAGCGGCGTTTCTGTGGAAAACAATTTTCTGCTTCTGAACGGTGAAAAACTGTACGTCGGCACCTCCGCGGAGGAAGCAGTGACCTATTCCCCTCTCACGCAGAACAGCAATCTCGTCTATTCCCTCGAAAAGCAGGAGGACGGGACATACCTTGCGAAGGTTGCGCCCTCCGAAAGTCAGAAGCTCTATACGAGCTGTCCTCCCACCCAGGAAACGCCCGACGGCTATCGGGAAGTGACGCTCACCGCAACGGGAGAAAGCGTTTACACCCAGAAGATCGCTTCCCCCTACCGCTATCAGCCCCTGTATGCGCAGACGAGCACGGCGCCCGAGAGCGGCGACTATTACACCGTTGACGGAAAATACTATGTGCTCGCCACGCAGACGGACGGCAGCGGAAATTACACGGTGGACAGCGCGAGCGGCGGATTCCTCATTCTCGAAGAGTACAGAAACGCCGTTCTCTATGCGCTGGACTACGAATATACGCAAGCTTCCCTTTCCGACGCAGACGCGGACACCGCCGTCTATCTCTACACCAACGGCGTGGGCGATCTGCCCATGACGTACGGGATCTCGGCGCTCTCCTCTTTCCTCAATACAAAGACGATGACGCTCGACGAAATGTCCGTCTATTTCGGGATCGATCTGAACATCACCGTTCTGGACGGGGTGAAGTATGTGCCGCTCGCCTACCTCGCCTCCGCAATGCCCGCGGAAATGAACAACATCTACATCGACGACGTCATCGAAGTTTCCGCTTCCTCTCCCGCCGTTCTGCTGTATCTCGCTTACGGCAACGGATACAGGGTGAGCGAGGACGGCACGCTGGAGATCACGGACGAATCGCAGCGCCGCACCATCGGACGGATCACGCAGGCGCTGGACGGGATCACCGTCTCCTCCGTCGTGAAAGTGACGGAAGATTCCCACCCCCTGCTGCAGGCCATCGGCGGCTGGACGCTCAACGACATCGGGGATTCCGAAAAGATCGGCTCCATTTCCCTCGGCGACGTGCTGACCATCGTGACCGACGAAGAGGCGCTTGCCGATCCCACGGGGCAGACGACCGCCTCGCCGCAGATCCTGCAGGCCTTGGCAGACGTGTCCGTCGACGGGCTTTCCGATGCCATCGATTCGCTCACGCTCGGACAGATCATGCCCATCGATCCCTCCGATAACCTGCTCGGCAGCCTTTCCGGCTCCACCTTGCAGACACTTTCTCAGGATCTGACCAAACTGACCGTTCAGAAGCTGTTTGCGGACAACGTCTATTCCTACCACGAAGTGGAGAGCCTTTCCCCCGCACAGGAGGGAGACGCCACCCCCAACCGCACCCGCTTTGCAGAACTGCAGAGCAAAATTTCCGCCCTGTCCTCCGAATACGCCGCATCGCAGCTGTACGTCTATCTGCGCGGGAGCTATATGCCCGTCGAGGACTTCATCGCGGAATACACCACTTCCAACGCAAACGTTGCGGACGATCAGGATTATGCGGGAGAGATCCCCGATACCGTTTACTCCCCCTATCTCGCAGTTACGGACGATCTGGCCGCGCTCTATACGGACGTTCCCCTGTACGCCTATGTTCAGGACGAAGAGGGAGAATATGCCTATGTGACCGCAACACAGGTCAGCGAATGGCAGCTGTCCGAAAAGGACGCGCAGACCTATGCGGGCGCGACTTTGTACCTGAAAACATCGGCAGACGGAAAGACGCTGTACGAGCAGGCAGCGAAGAACGCTTCGGGAAATTATGATGCGGATACCCTGTACGTCTGGGATGCGGGCGCCGAACGCATGAAGGCGGTCAGCCTCCTTCCCGCAGGACTGAACGTGAAGGAAGAGTATGCCGACACCCTGCTGTACACCAAGATCACCTACGTGACCGACTTCGATTCTTCCGTGCACCTTTACGAACAGGGCAATCTGTTCTACTACGACATCGATACGCAGATGTTCAACCAGCTTTCTCTTACCCCTTCCTATGCGCAGGACGGCGCGGTGAATTCCTTCCTCGGCTATGCCCTTTCCGATTCCGCCCTTCCCGCAGAAGGCACCGCTCTCTACACCTACGGGGAGATCGCGGGAGTATGGAAATACCTGCTCACCCAGCCTGCTTACGAAGCAGCCGTCTCCGAGGATGGCACTTACGGCGTGAGCACGCTGTATGTTGCCGACAAGGACGATGAGGGACAGGACATCGTGACCGATCTGAACCTGGAATATGAAAACGGGAAATGGCGCCTTTCCGCAGAAGATGCCGCCGCATACGCGGGCAAAACGCTGTACCTTGAAAGGACCATCGAAGTGACCTGCGCCCTGCAGGAAGTCAATTCCCTGGTGGCCAACGTACAGCAAAACATCAATAAAATGACGCTGAACGACCTGTATGCAGACGGCATGGTGGACGTGACCGACCCTTCCAGACTCAACGAGCAAATCCCCGCTTTCCTGACCGCTTACAAGGGGCGCACGGTGGGAAGCCTTTCCATCAAGGAACTGCTCAACATGACGCTGGAACTCATCTCCTACCTCAACGACCTGCCCGTTTTTCCCTGAAAAAATGACAAAAGCCCTTTGCTGAAGCAAGGGGCTTTTTCGTAAAATGGCGCTAAAATATTTGACTTAACGACAAAAATACTATATAATGTTAAGAGCGCTGAAAAGAGCGCAAACCTTGCGTGCTTGCAAAAGTACGCCGAATAAGACCGGGAGGTGAAATCAATGAAATACGAAATGCTTTATCTGATCGACACATCTATCGCAGAAGAAGCACGCGACGCGCTGATCGCCAAGTTTGAAGACGTTGTCAAAAACCTGGGCGGCACGGTGGTTTCGACGGACAAGTGGGGCGTGAAAAAGACCGCTTATCCCATCAACTACAAGAGCGAAGCTTATTATGTGCTGATGACGTTTGAAGCAGATGGCAGCTCCATCAAAGAGCTTGACCGTATCGCAGGCATTACGGACGGCGTGATGCGCAGAATGATCACAAAGGCGATCTGAGGAAAAAAGGATGAATAAGGTTTTTTTGATCGGTAACCTTACCCGCGACCCCGAACTCTCCGAAACCAACAGCGGCATTGCCGTCTGCCGTTTCGGTCTTGCCGTTTCCCGCCGCAGGACTTCCGCCGACGCGGAACCCCAGACGGATTTCTTTAACGTAACGGCTTGGCGCGGGCTTGCAGAAACCGTGGCTCGTTTCACCAAAAAAGGAAACAAAGTGGCGGTTTGCGGCAGCATCCAGCTTCGCAACGTAGAGGACAATGCGGGCCAGAAACGTACGTATGTCGACATCATCGCCGACGACGTGGAATTCCTTACCCCGAAGGGACAGTCGAACAGCTCGGACGACGTGTATGCCGCCCCCGCTCCCGCTTCCAAAAAGAAACCTGCCCTCGAAGCGTTTGACGACGATTCCGACATTCCGTTCTGATCGTTCAACGCAATTTATTCCGAAAATACCCTTACGCGGAGTTTCCGCAAACGTAAAATTTTAAAAGGAGAAATATCATGGAAGAGAAACCCGTCAGAAAGCCCATGAAGAGGATCTCCCGCAGAAAGGTTTGCGCTTTCTGCCAGGAGAAGGTCGAAGCCATCGACTATAAAGACGTCAACCGCCTCAAAAAGTTTATCACCGAAGGCGGAAAAATTCTCCCCCGCCGCATGAGCGGTGTGTGCGCTATGCACCAGAGGGAACTTTCCAACGCCATCAAAAAGGCAAGGATCGTTGCCCTTCTGCCCTTCAAAGGAGAGTAATTTCATCAGCGGGAAACGCATCTTGCGTTTCCCGCTTTTTTTATTCAATAATTCGCTAGAAACCATTCCCCTGCCGCATTGCTTGCACAGAGTTTTTAAACAAGCGACTTTCCCTGTGCGACAAAACGAACGACGCGAAAAAGGGCGCCTTCCCCGAAAATCGGGAAAGGCGCATTTTGGATTACTCTTCGCCCAAAAGTTTTAAAGCGGTGCGGAAACAGATCTTTTCTTTTTGCTCCTCGGTAAAGTGCATTTTGTTGAGATATTCCAGCGTGTGCGCGGGGGTATCCCACGGGCAATCGCTCCCGAACAGGACGCGGTCGCCGAAGGCACGGATGACGCGTTCCCCTTCTTCCACGGGAACGCAGTTTGCGGCAAAACTGACGTCTATGTAGACGCCCGTATCCGCCAGAGCCTCGACGGAACGATCTGTCATGTCCTGCCCGCCCAGGTGTGCGGCGACGATCTTTGCCTGCGGAAACTTTCTCCACACGCGGGCGATCCCTTCCGGCGGCGTCTTGACGGGAGGGGGAAATCCCCTGTCTGCCCCCGCATGAAAGAGCATGATCATTCCCTTTTCGGCACACGCTTCGTAAATGGGAAAGGCGTGTTCGTCATCCACACGAAAATTCATGTACTCGTTGTGAAATTTGATCCCCTTGATGCCCGCCTCGTACAGGCGGTCGATCTCCGAAAGAGCGTTCGGCGAATCGGGGTGTACAGACCCGAAAGGAATGATTTCGGGATACTGCAACAGGGAGATGGCATAGTCGTTTACGTGGCGTTCGGTGTGCGGCGATACCGCAATGTTTAAAGCCACAAATCTGTCCACGCCCTGCTCGCGCATGATCGCGCGCGTGGCGGAAACAGTGCCGTTGGTATTGGGTTTAAAGTGTGCGCGTTCCGCCAACGATGATACTGCGCCCGCAGCAAGCTTGTCCAAAAAAGTGTGCGCATGAAAATCGATCAGCATAGTTTCTCCTTACAGACGGCGCATATTGGCGGAAATCTTCTTGCGGTCGCGCAGGAAAGAAAACACGGCGTACGATGTGCCGATGAGATCAAACACGAAGATAAAAATGAAGTTCAACAAAAAGTTTTGCAGGTACTCCCCGCCTCGGGAAAGACCTTCCGAAATATAGGAAAGCCCCTGTCCCTCGATGGCCGCCTGCGCCCACAGGCACCCGAAAAAGGTGAGGAGCATGACGGCAAGGGTGAGCAGCGCCACGCCGATCACCTTGAACAGCGTGTTTTTACCGCCGAATTTGCCGTACAGCCAGCCGCCCAGAAACACGGAGACCGCCGCACCCAGCGCGGCAAAGTTCCACCAGAAAAAGAGCACGACAAACAGCGCGGCCCCGACCAGCGCGCCGCAGAACGCGCCGCCCATGCCCGCAAGCCTGTTGGCAGGCATCGACTCCTCGTCCGCTTCCCGCTGTTTTGCCGCCGCATAGGCACGGTCGAAACAAGCTTCGTGCGCGCGGAAGGGAATGTCCGATTCCAGCATATCCACACAGCCGCCGTCCAGAGGCGTTCCGCAATACGGACAATGATCCGCCCCCGGGAAATTGTTCTTTTTCAGATAGGCGATGATTTTATCGAGGATCTCGCCGATCTGGCGGAAAATATTTGTATAGAGCTGCGGACTGACCATCAGCCCGATTCCCACCACGCCGTACGCGGTGAGCTTTAACTGCTTTTTGTTTTTTTCGAGGTACTTTTCCAGCGCCTCGTTGCGGCCCTTGGTATCCGTGACCACGGTGATCAGGCAGGCGGGGTTTCCCATCGCCCTGTAACGGATGTGTACGCGGTAGCCGCTGTACTCGCCGTAACAGCAGTGATTTCCGAGAGTGAGAGAATGCTCGGCGGCAAACTCTTTCATTCTGTATTTCTTTTTGTCCATACGACCTCTTGTGCGGAAGTTCCGCATATTCAAAGCGGCGAAAGATCCGCTCACACCCTGCGCAGAATATCCCCTTCGCGCAGAGGATACGGGCAGGAAAGGCGCAGCTTTTGCATCACAAGTTTGGCGTCCTGTACGGGAGCGCCCGCCTCGTCCTCCATGTTTTCCACCGTGAACGTCCGATTAAAGGTATCCGTCGGCGATAAGATCTCCAGCTTGTCCCCTGTGCGGAAGCGGTTACGCATCTGCACGAGGCCGTCCGCCAGCACGTCCGCGACGTATTCCCGCGTGCCGCTCTCCTGCGAATCCTCGTAGTTGACGGTCTCCGCGTTGTCGCCGAACATATAGGCCGTAGTAAAGGCGCGGTGAGCCACTTTTTTGAGTTCCTCCTGCCCCTCTTCTACGGAAAGCGTTTTATCCAGCACGCGGCGGTAGGCGTTGACCACGGTGGCAAGATAGTAACTGCTCTTCATTCTGCCCTCGATCTTGTACGAACACACGCCCGCACGGCGCATTTCCTCCAGATGAGAGAGCATATTCAGGTCCTTGCTGTTCAGAAGGTAGGTACCGCGCTCGTCCTCTTCCGCCGTCAGACTGCCGCCCTCCTCCCTGCGCGCGCGCAGATCGAACTTCCAGCGGCACGCCTGCACGCAAGCGCCGCGGTTGGAATCCCTGTGCGCGAGGTAGTTGCTCAGAAGGCACCTTCCGCTGTACGAAATGCACATGGCGCCGTGGACAAACGCTTCCAGCTCCAGCCCCGGGCAGTGATCGCGGATCTGCGCGATCTCCTGCAGGGAAAGCTCGCGGGCGAGCACGACGCGCTCCGCGCCCGCTTCCTGCCAGAAGCGCGCCGCATACGCGTTTGTGGTGTTTGCCTGCGTGGAAATGTGCAGCGGCAAGTTGGGCGCTACCTTTCTTGCCAAAGCAAAGACGCCCGCATCCGTCACCAGAGCGGCATCCGCGCCGATCTCCTGCAAAAAACGGAAGGTCTTTTCCAGCTGGGAAAAATCGGAATTTTTTGCAAAGATATTGACGGTGACGTACATCTTTTTTCCGCGCGCATGGACGTACTCCGCGGCGGCCTTTAATTCCTCGTCCGTGAAGTTGTCCGAAAAGGAGCGCAGAGAAAAGGACTTTCCGCCCAGATACACCGCGTCCGCCCCGAAGCGGAGCGCCGTTTTCAGTTTTTCAAAGTTGCCCGCAGGGGCAAGAAGTTCCGGGCTTTGCACCGTTTCCTCCCTAAGCGTATTGTTCCGAAACAGCGGATACGTTCCTCTATTTTTTGACCGAAATGGCGACCCCTTCCCCGATGTCGAGAATGCTTGTGATAAGATCCTCGTCGGCGCACACCGCGGTGAGATATTCGCGGATGTGTTCGGCCAGCATTCTGCGCTTTTCGGGAACGGGGTTTTTTCCGTTCACCCAGCCGCCGAAAAGCACGTCGTCCGCAAACAGTACTCCGTGCGGGGAAAGAAGCCTCTTGCAATCGGGCAGGTACTTCCTGTACTGCACCTTCGGCCCGTCCAGAAAGATGAGGTCGAACTCCCCTTCCAACGAAGGCAGGACGTCCGCCGCATCGCCGAGAATACAGTTTGCGCGCTCGCGCACGCCGAAGTCGGAAAGGTTGACGAGGGCGCGTCGGTACCGCTCCTCGTCCAACTCGACCGTGGTGAGCCGCGCCTCCCTGCATTCGCAAAGCAGCGCGACGGAGGTGAGCCCCTCCGCCGTGCCGATTTCAAGCATTCTTTCGGGCGCGCGCATCCGCGCCGCGCACAAAAGCAGGCGCAAAACCTCGTCCGGGGTGGACGGATCCCTGACGCGCATCGCCTGCTCGCGCAGGGCGCGCAGGCGTTCGTCTATCCGCAACGGCGGCAAAAATTGCAGCTCGTCCATATCAGACGCGGACAATGTTTGCCATAATGACGGGATTCTGCTTTGTCTTTTTATAGATAAAGTTTTTCACCGCTTTCTTGATGGCGGCGGCGTATTCCGTGTTCTCCACGTCCGCAGGAATGTCCACCTGCGACGCGCAGTTGGTGACGATGCGGCGCACTTCCGCGTAATAGTCGGCATTTTCGGGCATAACAAAGCCGCGGATGACCACATCGGGGTCGCTGAGCAGATCGCCCGTGCGCTCGGAAACGCAGGCGGTGATGACAAAGATGCCGTCCTCGGAGAGGTGCTTCCTGTCCTTCATGACAAGGCTGTTTTCCTTGTCCTCCAAAGAACCGCCGTCCACGAGGCGCGCACCCGAAGAGACGCTTTCACCGAACTGCATACTGTCCCTCGTCAGCTCCACGCAGTTGCCGATGTCGGCAATGAGGATGTTGTTCTCGCTCATGCCCAGCTCCATCGCGAGGCGCGCGTGGCGCTTCAAATGCCTGTATTCGCCGTGAACGGGGATAAAGAACTGCGGTTTGAGCAGGGAATGCAGAATTTTCAGCTCTTCCTGGCAAGCGTGCCCGGAAACGTGAATTTTTTCCAGCGATTCATACACAACGTTGGCGCCCTTGCGGTACAGATTGTTGATGACCTTGCAGATCATCTTTTCGTTGCCCGGAATGGGGCTTGCGGAAATGATGATGGTGTCGTTGGCGCCGATGGTGACTTTGTTGAATTCGCCGCTCGCCATGCGGGTGAGGGCGCTCATCGGCTCGCCCTGGCTGCCCGTGGAAACAATGACGATCTCGCGGTCGAAATAGTTTTTGATCTTTTCCACGTCGATGAGCACGCCTTCGGGAATGGTCAGCTCGCCGATCTTGGTGGCTGCGTCCACGACGTTGAGCATACTCCTGCCCGAAAGCGCCACCTTGCGGCGGTACTTGGCGGCAAGATCGACGATCTGCTGCAGGCGATGCACGTTGGAGGCGAAGGTCGCCACGATGATGCGGCGGTTTGCGTGCTCGGAAAAGAGGTGATCGAGCGTGGTGCCGACTACCGTTTCGCTCATGGTATAACCGGGGCGCTCGACGTTGGTGGATTCGCAGAGCAGGAGCTTGATCCCCTCCCTGCCCAGTTCGGCAATGCGGGAGAGGTCGATCTGTTCGCCCGCAACGGGCGTGAGGTCGATCTTGAAATCGCCGCTGTGATAGATCTTGCCCTGCGGCGTGTCGATGGCAAGCGCCACCGCGCCCGCGATAGAATGGTTGACGTTGATAAACTCGACGCCGAAACAACCGAGCTTGATCTTATCCCCCGGTTTGATGCAGATGAGCTGCGCGCGATTGATGCGCTGTTCGCGCAGTTTGTTGTCCGCAAGCGCAAGCGTGAGCTTTGTTGCGTAGACGGGGCAGTTGATCTCTTTGAGCAGATATGCTATGCCGCCCACGTGGTCCTCGTGACCGTGCGTAACAAGAAGTCCGCGCACTTTCTGCTTGTTCTGCACGAGGTAGCTGATATCGGGAATGACGAGATCGATCCCGGGGAGCTCCTCGTCGGGGAAGGTGAGGCCCGCATCGATGATGATGATGTCGTTGCCGTACTCGATGGCGGTCATGTTTTTGCCTATTTCGCCTACGCCGCCGAGAAACAGGATCTTGACGGGATTTTTCACCTTGCCGCGGCGGCCGTTCCCCTTTTCGCGGCGGGGACGCTCTGTCTGATGCTCCTTATCCGCTTTTGCCTGTTTTTCCTGTTTTACAAACTTGCCCTGCTTTGCGGCGGGCTTGTCCTGCCCCGCGGCTTTTTCCTGCTGCGGCGCGCGGCGCTTCTGCTGGTCCTGCCTGCGCGTTTCGTCCTTTACGTTGCCGAGAAACCTGGGCAGTTCGGAAAAGCCCTTCTTCGCCTGCCCCTCCTTTTCCTGTGTGAAATTTCGGTCGTTTTTTTGTTTCAAAATACACTCCTTTTACCGGACTTTTCATAGGAAAAGGGCTGAATCTGCATCCAGCCCCCTCATTTGTGTTACCTTTTCGCTGACAAAAATCCGGTCTGACAAATTGTTCTATAAAATATGCCCTGAAAGGCAATTATTTCTTGCCCGCGATGATCTGCGCCATTTCCTCGACAACCTGTTTGGAGAGAGAGCTCTCTTCCTGTGCGGTTTCGATCTTGCGGCGCACGGTGCGCAGTGGCTGTTCCTGTTTTTCCACCTTGTTGTCCTTGGAAGAAATGGCGGGGCGCAGCTGGCGCGGTTTTTTGACGGAAACGCCCGAACGGCTCTGGTGAAGCTGCGCAAGCCTGGCCTGCATTTCGGCATCCGCTTTTTCGTCGCGCGCTGCGGGTGCAGGCGCCGCTGCGGGTGCGGGTGCAGGAGCCGCGCCGAGACGGGCGATCGCATCGAGGATCGCCTGCGTGTCCACGGAGGTCTCGGAAGGAGCGCCCTCGCGCACGGCGGGCGAAAAATCGATGAAATAAGAAAGATTGAAGGACATCAGTTCCTTTTTGAGTTCTGTGAGGTTGTCGACCGTGCCCTTTTCGGGAGCCGCTCCGTCCAGATCCTGACGGATCTCCAGCATTTCGGCATAGGTGTCGCGGTCCATGGAATCCATATCCACGTCGTTGAATACGGCCTTTTTGGCGGCGAGCAGGCGGTTGGTAAGCTCCTCCGCAGGGAGGGCGGGAGCCTGTTCGTATTCTTTTACGGCATCCGAAAATACCGTGAGCGCCTCGGGCGCATACGTCACGGGAAGTTTGTGCATGGCGATCGTTTCCGATACGATGGCGATGGCGGCGCTGCCCCACAGAGTGACGCGGGCAAGGCGCACGCGCAGATCGGAAAGCATGGTTTCGCCGCGCAGGACGTTGCCGCTGATGATATAGCGGTTGGCCATGTCCTTGATCCCGTTTGCCGCAAGCAGCAGGTCGGGGATCATCTCAAAAGAATAGGTACGCAGATAGTCTGCGATGAGCGTATCCAGTTTACGGAATTCGGGCATCTCCTTGACGCTGATGGCGCCTTCGAGAGAGGACTGGATGGAATCCAGCTTTTTATTCAGGTCGCTGATGGCGCGTTCCTCGTTGGAAGCGATGGCGGAAGCCGCCGCCGCACCGGACATTCCGCCCGTCATGATGCCGACGATGTGCTGGGCAAGGGCGTCGTAATCGATGCCACCCACCATTTTCTGCGCCACGCGCTCGGCAAGCTCCTCATAATTGACGGGAGCGAGCGCGCTGACCTTTTCCTCAATGGAAGAGAGGCTTCCGCCCACTGCGGAAAGGTCTTCCTTGACGGAGGCGACCGTTTCGTTGACGGCCGTGATGTGCTCCCCAATGGGTTTGAGCGTTTCCTCGATGGCGGCCGTATCCGCAGGCTTGATGGCGTCGATCTTGGCGGAAAGGTCGTCATAGATGGCCATGTCCTGTTTGTAGGTATATTTCATTTCCTGCAGGATGTCGTCGCGCATCTTTTCGATGTCCATGGAAAGGCCCGTGTACATGCTTTCGATGGCGAGCGAGGGATCCCCCTTGCGGAAACTGGCGACGGCAGTGTCGTTTTTGGAATAAGCGAGAGAAGATTCCGCCGCGGGAGCCGGCGCTTTGGGCGCGGCGGGCGCGGGAACGCTTTCCTGCGCGGAAGCCTTTGCCTCCGCACGGGAGATCTCTGCCAGAATGGATTCCTTCTGCTTTTCCAGCTGACGGACAAAGCCCTCCACATTGGAACGTTTGTATCCGCCGAATTCGTCGGAAGGAGCTTCCCCGCGCTGACGGCGCAGAGCCGCGATCTCATCCATGGAGGCAAGAATGCCGCGCATTTCCGTGAGATATTTGTCGGTCGCTTTCAGGCGTTCCACAGCAGAAAGTCCGTTAAGATTCTTAGGATTCGAGTCAGACATAAAGCCCCCCTTGAGGCGTGAGCCTCCTATTACCGCAAGCGGAAAGATTCTTTATAATTATTTTACTATATTTTGCAAAAAAAGTAAATACTTTTCCGAGGATTTTTTGCCGCTGCGGCTATCTTTTTCAGGCAGGGCGGAATTTTATGAAAAAAAATGACGCTCCCGCAAGTTTTCCTCCCGAAAAAGTTGAAAAAAAATAAATTTTATATTATAATTATACAGTAATCTGTAAGCCGAACGAGGCAGGGCGGCTCCCCCGACCTTTCTCGGCCGCTGAAAAAAGGAGTGAATGATATGAGAGTGTATAACTTTTCGGCAGGCCCTTCCATGCTTCCCCTCGAAGTACTGGAAGAAGCGCAAAGGGAATTTCTCGATTTTGCGGGAACAGGCATGAGCGTTTGCGAGATCAGCCACCGCGACAAGGCGTTTGCGCCCATCGTGGAAGAGGCGGAAGCCAACCTGCGCGAGCTGATGAATATTCCGCAGGAGTACTGCGTACTCTTTGTGCAGGGCGGCGCAAGCCAGCAGTTTGCCGCCGTTCCCCTCAACCTCATGCACACGGGAAAGGCCGACTACATCGTCACCGGCAACTTTGCGAAAAAAGCCTGGCAGGAAGGCAAGATCTACGGCGAAGCGCGCGTGATCGCTTCCTCCGAGGACAAAACATACACCTATATCCCCGATGTGGACAAAATTGCCTATAACGACGACGCGGATTACGTCCACATCACCTCCAACAACACCATTTTCGGGACGAGATACGCCAAATTTCCCGAAACAAAGGCGCCGCTGGTGTGCGACATGAGCTCGGAGATCCTCTCCCGCGAAGTGGACGTGACCAAATTCGGCGTCATCTATGCGGGCGCGCAGAAAAACCTGGCTCCCGCAGGCGTGACCATCGTCATCGCCCGCCGCGACCTCATCGAAAATCCCCTGCCCATCTGCCCCACCATGCTCAAATGGAAAACGCAGGCGGACAACGGATCCCTGTACAATACCCCGCCCTGCTTTGCCATCTACATGGCAAACCTCGTTTTGCGCCACCTCAAAAAACAGGGCGGCGTGAAAGCCATCAACGAGATCAACGTGTATAAAGCGGGCCTTTTATACGATTTTATCGACAGCTCCTCTTTCTACACCAACAACGTCGTCAAAGAGTACCGCTCCATCATGAACGTTCCCTTCGTCACCCCTTCCAAGGAACTGGACGAAAAATTTGTCAAGGAAGCGAAGGCCGTCGGTCTCGTCACCCTCAAGGGCCACAGACTGGTGGGCGGAATGCGCGCCTCCATCTACAACGCCATGCCCGTGGAAGGCGTGAAAAAGCTGGTGGAATTCATGAAGAAATTTGAACTGGAAAACGCATAAGGAGGAAACCATGGCGAAAATTCTCAAACTCAACGAAATCAGCGAAGTGGCGGAAAAGGAATTCCCCGCAGGATACACCTTCGCCGCAGACGTGAAAAACCCCGACGGGATCATGCTGCGCTCCTTCAATATGCACGACTACCCGCTCAACGACGAACTGCTTGCCGTGGCGCGCGCGGGCGCAGGCACCAACAACATCCCCATCCCCGACTGCACCGCCAAGGGCATCGTCGTGTTCAACACCCCGGGCGCCAACGCGAACGCCGTGAAGGAACTCGTGCTCTGCGAACTGCTGCTCGGCGGCAGAAAGATCGTGGACGCCATCGACTGGGTCAAGACGCTGAAAGGCACGGAAGGCATTTCCAAAGCGGTGGAAAAGGGAAAATCCAAATTTGTCGGACACGAGATCACGGGCAAGACGCTGGGCGTGATCGGCCTGGGCGCCATCGGCGTGATGGTCGCCAACGCCGCCGCCGACCTGGGCATGAAAGTGCTCGGCTATGACCCCTACCTCTCCGTTCAGGGCGCCCTGCACCTCTACACCACCACGGAAATGTCCGACCTCGATTCCCTGCTCAAAAAAGCGGACTTCATCACCGTTCACGTTCCGCTCACTCCCTCCACGGAAAAGATGTTCAACGCGGAAACGTTTGCCAAAATGAAAGAGGGCAGCGTGCTCATCAACAATTCGCGCGGAGAACTTGTGGACGAGGACGCCGTTCTCGAAGCCGTGCGCAGCGGGAAACTGGAGCGCTATATCACCGACTTCCCCTCCGATAAACTCATCGGAGAACACAATATCATCTGCGTGCCGCACCTCGGCGCCTCCACCCCCGAAGCGGAGGACAACTGCGCCGCCATGGCCGCCAAGGAACTGGTCGACTACATCGAAAACGGTAACATCACGCACAGCGTGAACTACCCCGACGTGGCTTCCCCCCGTTCCAGCGTGTGCCGCCTGACCATCATGCACGCAAACGTGGAAGGCGCGATCTCCAAGATCACCACCCTGCTTTCCGCAAACAATATCAACATCGCGAACATCATCGACAAGTCCAAGGGCGACAGAGCGTATATGCTCCTCGACCTCGATACCAAACCTTCCGACGAGCTCGTCGGCGAGATCGCAAAGCTGGACATGGTGACGCGCGTGCGCATCTTCAACTGAAATATCTTCTCATGAGCGTTTTTCCCGCCGCAGCCGCGGCGGGAATTTTTTATGCGTACGGTACAAAAAAGCCGCAACGTATTGTAAAAAAAGAAACAAAAACACAAGAGAAAACGCGGGCATCGACGCAACAGTTTGCGCGATGCCCGCGTTGTAATTTTACTTTTTTTCCATGTCCGAAAGGGCATTGAACTGATTCAGCCACACCTTATCCTTGCCGAGGAAGGTATAGACGGCGCCGCAATCGGGACAACGGAACGCCCTCCCCTTGTCCTCAAGAAGGTTGCTTCCGCAGACGAGGCAGACTTTGTCGTAAATACTTTTGTCCGCACCGAACGTGAGAACGCTGCAGCGGACGAGCGCTTCCAGGTCTTTGAGGGAATTTTTATTGCCGGGCGTGACGCACACGGCGCGGTCGCTGTATTCCGTGCGGTGAAGGCTGACGGTGAAGGCATTGTCCGACACATCTTCTTCGGAAAGATCGGTGCGCAGGCGGATGACGGTGGTCTGCTGGGAACGCGCCTTTGCGCACTGCACCAGCACGGTGATCTTTTCCTCATCCGCATTGAGTACGACGTTGAAGTCCTCGTTTTTCAGGCAAAAATCTTTCAGAGAGAAGTTTTTGTCCGTATTGCCGACGGGGACGTCGCGCACGGGCGCAAAGCCGAGGCGGACGTAGCAGGAGATCATTGCCAGCGTGACAAACGCGGAATAGACCGAGCGCTGCTGTGCCGACGAAAGCAGGGAAAGCCCCGCATAAAATTCGTCCAGACTGCGCCAAAGCTTGAAACAGCCGTTGTAATCGGGATTGTGAACAAACAGGTTGGTCGCTTCCGGGACTCCCGTAAAGGCGGGAGCACGGGACAAGATCTTGTAAAAATGACTGTTGCGCAGCTGCGTCAGCTTGCCGCGCAGCTGATACAGTTTGCTGTAATCGGTAAAGGACTCGGGATTGCTGTCCTTGAACAAGTCTTCATCGAAAAGCCTGACGAGGTCGAGCTTGTTCAGCGAAGAGCTTTGAAAATACGCTTCATACAGGTTTTTTACCCCTTCCCGCGCGCACTCGGCGGGGAGGTCGAGAAAGCGGACGGCCTTGTCGATGAGCGTGCGCACCACGCGGTTTTCATACGTGGCATACTCGTCCTCGTTTGTGGCGGAATAGACGTACTCGGGCCGCATTTTCTCCCCGTGTTTCTTCCAGAGGGTGGTATCCCTGACCGTCTTGCGGATCGCCTGCGGGGTCATGTTGCCCGCGCGCTCCGTCCTGACCAGCTCGTACTCGCTTTTGAGGATGACGTACGGAGACTGCACCACGTTTGTCAGAAAAGGGAGATACTTTTCCAGGCAGGCAATGAGGAGAGAGGTATCGAATTTTTCGGGCGAAGAGATGTAAAAGAAGAACTTCCCCTCCCTCTCCTCCTGCACGATCTGCATGACGGAAGCGTTTTCTCTCTTTGAAAACTGTTCGTAGAACTTTTGCAGCGATGCAACGGACATCAGAGTAACTTCCTTTTCAACCTGGCGATCGTCTGAAGGGTATCGGAAAAGTCAGCTTTGTCAAACTCGCTGAGAATGAGCTTTTCCAGTTTGACGAGGTTGCCTTTCAGGCCGTCCTCGAACCTGCCTTCCAGCTTGCGCAGGATCTTGCGGGAAAACATGATATCCAGCGCCTTGGCGGCCGTACCGCCGCAGGCGACGTACACGGGGACAAAGCGCACGATCTGGTTGAGGATACGGTTGCCGAAATTGACGTCGAAAGCGTCCAAAACAAACTGCGTGACGGTTGCAAAGCGATCGCGCATCTCGCGGCTGAGCGCATACGACGGGGTGAGCCATGCCTCCTCAAACAGGGAGCAAAGCTTGTTCTGCCCGATGTGCAGCGTGGGCAGATTGCGCGAAGAAGTGACGGACTCGCTGCGGGAAGAAAAATCGATGACGATGGCGCGGTCGTACACCTTGTCCGTGATGGTAAACGTGGAATCGTCCTTGTTTGCCGTTCCGATGAACCACACGTTCTGCGGAATGCGGACGGAACACTCCTCCAGCTTTTCGGGAAGAACGCCGCCCGTGGAAACGGGCATCAGCTCGATTTTCCAGTTTTTCGTATCCAGCTCCAGAACGGAGAGAAAATCCGCAAAATAGTATTCCACGCGGGAAAGGTTCATTTCATCGAGAACCATGAGGTTGATCTCGTCCGTCTCGTAATTGGCGCGGTACAGCGCGCGCAGAAAAGGCGTTTCCCTGAATTTTGCGGTGAAATCGTTGTAGTAACCGAGAATATCTCCCCTGTCTTTCCACGAAGCCTGCACAGACGTAAAGCAGATGTTGCAGCCTATGTATTCGGCAAAGTACTTGGGCAGAGAGGTTTTGCCCGTACCCGAAAGCCCTTCGAGAATGAGGAAGTGCGAGCAGGCAAGTCCCGCCACAAACGAGCGGAGCGTGTCTATTTTATAGAACATTCCCTTGCTTTCCAGGTACATATTGAACCCGTCGCAAAGTTTGCGCAGCGTCACCTGAGAAGAGGTCGAAGGGGTATAGGGATGATGCAAAAATTCCCTGTCCATTTCCAGAAGATCGGGAAAGACGATCCCGTCCCCCTTTTCCTCTTTTTCCTGTTCCTGCGCGTCGAGGATCTCCTGCTCTCTCTCTTTTTCAGAGCGCTTTTTCCTGCCGAAACGCACCCCCGAATCCCGCTTGCCGTTGGTGGCGAGACGGTACGCATAGGAAAGCAGGTAACAAAAGACAAATACGGCCGCAAAAACCGCAAACATTACGAGAAAATCAGTAAAATCCAGCGCAAAAAAGCTGACAGTGGAGTGCAGGGAAACATACATTACGATAAACGCAAATACCAGCGCCGCGATCGGCAGAAAGGTAAGGGACCACGTTCCCGCATCCATTTCGCAGTACGTTCCCTCCTCGTCCGAGCGCAGGTGCAGAACTAAGATCAGCACCGCCCACTGAATGAGCACCGCCGCAATGATAAGCAGAAGCAGATACCAGCTCTGCGCCTGCGGCTGCATCACGCCGAACACGTTCAGCAACAGCAGCACAGCGCATCCAACCACTGAAAAAACAAGAAGTTTCAGTCCGATAAAGCAAGTGAGTTTCGTGATTTTTTTCATACACATCTCCTGAAAAAAGAAATATCAGTCGTCAAAAAGCGTCATCAGTTCGGAAACGTCGGTGATCCCTTTGAGTACGAGCGATTTGCCGCTGTCCCAAAGATTGACCATGCCGTTTTCCTCGGCGAGCTTGCGCAGGTCTTCCAGAGGAACGCCCCGAATGACGGCGGATTTGACGGCGTCACTCATATACATGATCTCGTGGACGGCGATCCTGCCCTTATACCCCGTATTGTTGCAGAACTGGCAGCCCTGCGGACGGAAAATGGAGGCAGGCTCGCTGAGCCCGAGAATTTTCATTTCCGCCTCGTTTGTTCTGCCGCGCTTTTTGCAGGCAGGACAGAGGCGCTTGACAAGCCTTTGCGCGATGACCCCGACCACCGCGTCCGCGACGAGATAGTCGGTGACTTTCATGTCTTCCAGACGGATGACGGCGCCGGGCGCGTCGTTGGTGTGCAGCGTGGAAAAGACGAGGTGGCCCGTGATGGCGGCGCGGACGGCGATCTCCGCCGTGTCCTCGTCGCGGATCTCGCCCACCATGATGACGTCCGGGTCCTGACGCAAAATAGAGCGCAGGGCGCTTGCAAACGTGAGGTTGGCCTTTGTGTTCACCTGAACCTGGCTGATGCCCGGCATGGTGTATTCCACAGGGTCCTCTACCGTCACGATGTTGACCGTGGGTTTATTGATCTCTTTCAAAAAGGAATAAAGGGTTGTGGATTTTCCGCAGCCCGTAGGCCCCGTAAGCAGCACGATCCCGTACGAATGCGCGAGGATCCTGTCGATGACGGCGTTTTCCTCTTCGGTAAAGCCGAGGTCGGAACGGGTGAAGTTGAACGCGCTTTTATCCAGAATACGGATAACGAATTTTTCGCCGTGAACGGTGGGAAGGGTGGAGACACGGAAGTCGTAATCGGTTCCGTTGATGACCATGCTGATACGCCCGTCCTGCGGGATACGGCGCTCCGCAATGGAGATACCAGAAAGAATTTTCAGCCTCGCGCAGATGGCGGGATAACTTTCGATGGGAAATTCCGCGCGCACCTGCAGATCGCCGTCGATACGGTAGCGCACCTTGACCGTCTTTTCAAACGGTTCGATGTGAATATCGCTGGCGCGGAACGGAATGGCCTCCTTGATGATGGAATCGACGAGGCGGACGGAAGGATTGTTGATGACGTCGTCCTCTCGGTCGATCACGCTGGGCGGCAGATCGTCGCGCGCCGCATTGACCATGTCCCTGTCCTTTGCGCGCTGCAGATCTTCCAGCGCCGTCGTGGTGGATTGCACGGCAACGATAGAATCGATAAATACGTCTATCTGCACCGCGGGTACAAGAATGAAGTCGAGCGGCCCCACATAGACCTGACTGATCATGGACATGGCGGAAAGATCGAGCGGGCGCGCGACGGCGACCAGCAATTTCCCGCTTTTATCCATGCTGACGGGGACAAATTTATGCTTGCGCAGGAAAGCGAACGTGACGTTTTCCAGCAGGGATTTGTCCACTTCCAGCATATCCATTTCGCAATACGGCAGGCAGAAAAATTCCCCGAGGGCCGCAAGCGCGGTGACCTGCGTGCAGTACCCCTTTGCCACCATATAGCTTTCGATGTGCATATTCAGGCGGGTGCAGTCCTCGTAGATCTCCTTCATCTGCCTGTGTTTGATCACGCGCTTATAGACGTAATACTGCAGGATCTCGTAATTTAAGTCCATACCCCCTTACCTCCCAAAGATAGGCGCCTGTGCAAGAAAGAGGCGCGCCGCTTGCAGAACATTGGTGGGATCGTTGTTTGTGGGATCCATATTCATCACTTCCAGAAGCGGAGAATAGATAGCCATGAACAGCACGCCCACCGAACCGCCGATGATGACGAGAATGACGGGCTGTATCAGATTTGTGATGGACGTGATGGCGCGCTCCACCTGATTTTCAAAAAAGGAAGTGGAACGGCCGAGCACGGTGTCCAGTTCTGCCGTCTTTTCGCCGACGGAGACCATCTGCACCAGCATGGTGGGAAAAAGATTGTAAGCCTGCAGGGCGGTGGTGAAAGACATACCCTGCCGCACGTCCTCCGCGGCTTTGCGGAATTGCGACGCGACGTAGGCGTTGCCGAATACGATACAGACCTCGTCCATGGCATCCACGATGTCCATGCCGCTGCCCATCAGCAGGGAAAACGCACGGCAAAAGCGCGCCGCAACACTGTTGCGGACAATGCCGCGCACCAAAGGCAGATGATATTTGCATTTATCCCACAAATATCTGCCCTTTTTGCTCATTAAAAATAAGATCCAGCAGCCGATCAGCAACACAACGACGAGAATGATGATCTTCCAGTTGTTTGTGAAGAAATGCCCGATGTCGTAAATGGCGATCGTGAGCGGCGGCATATCCACATTGAGTTTGGAAAGGGCGCTTTCAAAACTGGGGATGATGAACCCCACCATCAGCGCGAGCACCGCGATCGCCATGACGATGAGAATGCACGGATAGGCGAGCGCGGAGCGCAGTTTTGCTTTGAGTTTGCTGTCCGCCTCAAAATAATCCGCAACGGAGAGAAGAACGTCGTCGATCGCGCCCGAAACCTCCCCCACGCGCACCATGCTGCGGAAAAAATTGGGAAACGCGCGCTTGTGTTTTGCCATTGCTTCCGACAAAAGTTTGCCGCCCTTGACGTCCTCGTACACAATTTCCAGCACGGAGCGCAGGTACCCGGAATAGGGCTGACGGCGCAGTACGTTGAGCGAATCGATGATGGACGTTCCCGAAGTGATCATGATGGCAAACTGTCTGCAAAAGGTAGACAATTCGTTGACGGAAACCTTTCCGGATACAGAGAAAAAAGCATTGGGGGATTTATCCGAACGCACTTTTGCCGAAACCAGAAACAAGTTCTGTTTGGCGAGCTGTGCGCGCAGGTCGTCCTCGTTTTCCGCGAGGAACACCCCCTCTATTCTCTTTCCGTTGAGGTTGACCGCCCGATATTTATACTTTTTCACCAGCTTTTCCTCCGTGCAAACGCTCAATAGTTGTGGTTCGCATTGTAATGCTTTGCGTAGGTACAGCCGTACAGATCGAGATTTTCACGCACCTGTTCGGGAAGCTTTTCCGCAGGAACAAAGGGACGCAGGAGCAAACCGCCGCACTGTTTTTGCTCCTCGTTGGCCTGTTCTGTCAGATGAGAGTATTTCGGCGGCAGGTTTACGACGATAAATTCCGGCTTGGAAAGGTATTCCGCCGTTTCCGCCTGGCGCGCATACAACAGCATCCATTTGAGCAGGATCCTGAAATTTTCGTACAGAACCCCTTCGGGCGTCTGCGGCACCTCCCTTGTCATAAATTTTGGATAACGTTTGGGGATTTTGCGGTAAATTTTGTTTTTGGAGGACTTGACCTTTTCCTGTTCTGCGGCAGGGGCATCCCCCTCTTCCACCGCTTTCAGTCCGCCCTCTTCGGAGAAATCCTCGTCGTCTGGATCTTCCGTCGTTTCGCTTTTGGCAACTTCCGCCGCCTGGGTTTGGGCAGGCTCTTCCGCGTAGGTATCCGCCCCCGCCTGCGTGAGCGCTTTGGCGCGCGCCGCTTCCCTGGCGTTGATGACGGCGATCTCCGCGGCTACGTGATCGGTGATCATGTATTCGGAAAATACTTCTTCCTCACTTAAAATATCGTACCCGTGCGGCAAATTTGTCGTTCCCATCGTCTTGCCCTTGCTGCAAAGGGTGATGACCGTGTTCCCCTTCTGCACGTCCGCAAACAGAAAACTCTTGCCGCGCAGGCGGGCGGACATTCCCAAAGCGCTGTCGAGCAGGGCGTTCCCCGCATACGTCGTCAACCGAGGGATCATCTTTACGTCCGTCAGCATTTTATAGATGCGGGAAACAAGCGTTTTGTCAAAATAAATTGCACCGTATATCGAATAATCCTTATTCTGTACGAGAAGGAAGCGGTTGATCTTTTTTGTTTTCAGCCTGTCCTCGTACAGGTTTTTGAGCTCCGTGTCCAGAGCGACCTGTGCGCGGGCGCGCGACATATTGGGGAGATTGAACGTTTCCAGCCCCACCGCCGCGGAAGGCAGAACGACAAATGCGGGCTGATGGCGGGCGGACGGGATCCCCTCAAAAAAATCGTCGAGAAGGCGGGTGGCCTCCTGGAAAAATGCGTCCGTGAAAATGCGGGAGATAAAATGCAGGCGCGCACTCTGCGCCGCCGCGCCCTTTGCCGCCAACAGCAGACGAATGTCGCTGTGCTGTATGTCAAAGCCGATAAAAAGTTTCATTCTTTTTCCTCCCTCTCACAAAAACAACGCGAGGTATCCGTCAAACAGCGCCGTTCCGCAAAACAATGCCGCCGCCGTTCCGAACGCAAGATAGGGTGCAAAGGCAAATTCCTCCCCCGTTTCCGCACAGGGCAGCGTTTCCCCGCGCCGCAAAAAGATTTTTCTGATGACAATGTCTGCAAGGGCAACGGCAACCGCAAGCACCGTGGCCACCACCACGCCCTTCCAACCGAGCAAGAGCCCTGCCGACGCCATCAGTTTTACATCCCCGAACCCGAGCCCTTCCTTTTGAAAGAGCACAAAGGACAGGCAATAGATAAACAGGAAAAATCCGCCGCCAAGGAGAAGCCCCCACAGCTTGTCCTGCCACTGCGACAAATCGGTAAACACCCCCGCCAACGCGATGACAAACAGAGCGATCTGCAGAGAATCGGGCAAAAACAGATTTTCCATGTCCGTGACCGCCATCGTGAGCAGCACGGAAAGCGCCAGTGCATAGACGGCGGCAACGGGAACGGAAGTTACGTCCCGATACACCGCCAGGCAACAGGAGATCCACAGGGCGGCGTTGGAAAGTTCCACCAGGAAATAGCGCGGCGAGATGCGCGCCCCGCATGAGCGGCATTTCCCGCGCAAGATCAGATAAGAAAGCAGCGGGATATTGTCGTACCACGCGATCTTATGCCCGCAGACCGTACAGTGCGAGGCGGGTTTGGCAAGATTCATGCCCCGCGGCAGTCGGTAGATGAGGACGTTGAGAAAGCTCCCGATACAAAGCCCCAGCACCGCAAACAGCACGCAGGTCGTAATGTAATAAAACTGTTCCATATTTTTTCTACAATTTTCCGTAAACGTAGCGGATACAAGTGCGCGTTTCCCCCTCCGTCACCACCGTGAGGACGGCCGCGCCCGCCGCGCCGTCGCTGCGCAGACGGCTGATGACAAGCCGCTTTTCATCCTGCGTAAGGGTGAGAGAATGTTCCGAAAGCCCGTCCGCATACACCGATGCAAGATCTGTTTCCCCGTCGAGGAAGGATTCCCCCACCTCGTCCAGAAACTGCTTGCGGGAAAGATATTCCCCGTAATCGTCCGCGCGCGCAAACGAATAGGATGAAAGCGCAATGAGCAATGCGGCAAAGACGAGAACCACCGCCATCAGTACGACGGCATATTCCAGGGAAACGGCGCGGCGCAAAGATTTTTTCATGCTCCCACCTCCCGCTGCTGCGTCCTCTCCGCCGTGCCGAACGTCACCGTGACGGTGAGAAGTCCACCCTCCGTCACCGCGCTGGCTTTCAGAGAGCCGCTTTCATACAAAAAAGTATAAGAGCTTTGCGAAAAGCTTGCCTGCAGGAGGTGCTCCCCCTGCGAAAAGATGTGTTCCGCCCCTTCCGTGTATTCTGCGGAAATTGTAAAGCCGAAACAGAAAGCGATGTTGTCTGCGATCTGATTGTATAAGGCGGCGCCTTCCGCGCCCTGCTGATACGCCCTGCCGTACGCCGCGCAAAGCTCGGCGGCGGCGTTGTCCGCCTGCAGGGAAGAAGCGGCGCGCTCCTGCGCGGTTGTGGCTGCCGTGGCGGCGGTGAGCCCTGCCGCCGTAAACAGGACGACAAGCGCCATGGTAACGACGATTTCCACGATTGAAAAGGCGCGTTTCAGTTTCATACACCCGCCTCCTCTTCCACGATTTCACACGCGATCTGCCCGTTGGCGACGCGCAAAAATATGGTAAAGCGAAGCTCCGACTGTGCAGAGCTTGCATTGCTTGCAGAATTGTAAAAGCGAATGCCCGTAAACGTGTAAGCATCTACGCGCACTTCGCATCTGTTTTCGCCCTCGTTGAGCGTTCCGCGGCCCAGTTCCCGCGGGTAGGTGAAGAGAAAGAAATTGCCCCCTTCCGACACAAATGTGACGGAATACGTTCCGCTCTCCCCCGTTGCGCTGACAGAGCTTCCGTCCGCCGCAATGGTGAGCGAATAATCTGCGCTGTCAAAATAGGAAAACCAATGATCTGTTTCCGAACGGACAGAAGAAAGCGCGTACATCCTGTCCGTCTGCTCGGCGCTCTTTTCAGAGAAGCGGTTGATGAAGATGATAAAAGATACCACCATACCCGCCACAATGGCAAACAGCGCCAGTGCAACGACAAGTTCGACAAGCGTAAAGGCGCGGCGTCCGTCACGCTTTGCAATGCTATGCTGTTTTTGCATTTTTCCGCGCCCTCCTTTCCTGTCCGGGCGGCCCTGCGGAAACAATTTCCGCGCTCCGCTCCTGTAAAAATCAAAAAGGGGTCAGCCGTATTTCGTTCAGCTCCCCCTTTTTCTCATTTGATATTGGTATGTAACGTGCTGTTTTGCGGGGCATTTTTATCTGCCCCGCTATTAAATCATTTTAGGCTTTTTTATTCACCAACCGTCGATACAGTGGTTTCTTCCAGAGCATAATAAGTTATATACTCATTATTGGTAGAAACTTTCCCTGTTTTAGGAACACTAAAAGTCCTTTTCTCATGCGTCAACGTACCAGGAATTGAAGGAGCCGTGGGAAGTTTGGTTGCATTGAAGTTTCCGTCCACCACAATATAATAGTAGGTGTCCTTCCCATTCTTGTATTTAAACAGATAATCGTCCCCTTTTTCTTCATTTCCAATGATGTCAACAGACATTTCAGTCCATTCGTTTCTGCATTCCTGCATGGCAGCGCTTTCATTGGCCTTGCTGATAACGGTAGAGAATGTGGGGATAAGTACCGCTGCAAGAATAGCGATGACCGCGATAACGATAACAAGCTCTGTAATCGTAAAAGCTTTCTTAAACTTCTTAATCATAATTTTTCTCCTTTTCTATGTTTATATGCGCACGTTACATAGAAAACATATTTTGCATCCCGCACTTTGCAATGCGGGATGACGTGACAAATTGATCAAAGTCAGGAATTTTCTTCTTCCTTGTTTTCCTCTTCCTGTTGACGATAGCGGCGGCGGCGCAGCTCCTTGTTGCGCTCCTTGCGATACTGCTGCTCTTCGCGGATATTTTCGATGGTGATATCCGCCGTCTGTTTGGCAAGCAGGAGATCGCTGTCCGATTCCAGCTTGATGACGACAGGATTGATTTTGATCGCCTTGATCCCCTCTTCCCTCACAAAACGGCCGAGATCGGTGTTGATGAGCAGGAAGTTGAGAACGACCACGCCGCGCTTGATCACCGCGCGCATGATCTTATCCGTCTTGCACTTGAAGGTGACGGCGTTGGACGCTTCTACCTTGCGGCAATCGGCATTGGAAAGTATGTAGGCGACGATAGAGTCGTAACGGTTGCGATCCTCTGCGGAAAGAGCGGCGTATTTGTCGATAAAGGACTCTTTCTGCTGCTTATTTGCTTCAAAGACGACGCTGTTGTCCGTGATCTCGCCGTATTTTTCGACGAGCTCCTGCAGGTTGTCGTCTTCGTCCTCAACGGCGTCTGCCGCGGTCTCCTCATACGCTTCCACAACGGGTTTTTCCTCTGCAGGCGCTGCGGATGCTGCGGGCGCCGCCTGTGCGGGCGCTTCCGATCCGCAAAGGGAAACCACGCCGTCCTCTACTTTCAGGTAGAGGGTGCCGTCCTCTTCCACGCGCATCGCGGTACCGTTCTGCACGCGGTTGAGAAGCGCATCTTTGCGCGCATTTTCCATTTTGCCGTCGACGATCCACATGATGACGGCGGCAAGGAGGAGTACGATAAAGACACAGGTAATTACAATGTAAAACGCTTCCATTGCTCAGCCCTCCTTTTTCGCGCCGACAACTTCGGCATTCACATCTCTGCACTCAATACGAACCACTTTTCCGTTCTGCACAATGTCAAGCAAATATTTGTCGCTTTCACGGATCTGTCTGATCTCTTCGTTGAAACGGCGGGCCTGCTTTGCCATCATCGTCGCTTTGAACGCAATGGCGATTACAAGCACGACGACAAACAGAATGCTGACAACAACAATCGCAATTTCCATGCCTGTCATACTACCGACGACCTCCTGTCCCCTTTGCTCCCGCCGTGTAACGTGAAGATTCTTCATTTTGCTTGCGCACCCAGAAAAAACACCGCCCCCGTAAAGAACCAAAGAGAAAATTTATTTTTTATGCTTATAGTATAACAAATCAATAAAATTCTGTCAATGTTTCCGTATAAAAATTACGAATTTTTTTTGTGAAAGATTTACACAAAATGCAAATTTTCTGTTGATTTTTCATAAATTTTCGGAAAAAAGAGAGGTTTTTTGCGCAACAAAACTTTACATTGCTGAAAAAACAGCGTAACGTATATCCAAAAAAATTACAAAGCCGACGATCCTTCCCTGTATGGCGTACAAATCGCCGCCTTTTGCTTTTTTGCACCCGTATTCCCTCTTCTGCACACATACCCGCCCTTTACGTCCCCTCTCAGGACAAACAGGGTACGGGCATTTTTGTGAAAATGAAAAAAATGTAATGCAAACGCTCCACCGTCCGATCAGAAAAAATGAACAGATTTCACAAAAATGCGGCGCAGCAAAACTGCCGCGCCGCGAGAAAATTCAGCGATCGCTCCTGCTGACCGATTCGATGGCGACAGAGCCGCCCCGAACCGCTTCCATGCGGGATATAAAGTGCTTTTTGTAATATCTTAAAACATCGTCGTTTTCCGATTCCGTCTTGACGCATTCGAGGATGAGAGAGCTGCGCTCGTAATCGGTGATCGTGACCCCGAATACGGAAGCGGAACGGAACACGTCCTCCATTTCGTCCCGACGCAGGCTGTGAAGCTTGATGTACAAGATCTCCTTTTTGTGGATGGAAAGATCGGTGAAATCCAAAACCTTGATCACTTCCACACTGCGGTTGAGCTGTTTGATGATCTGTTCAAACGTCTTGTCGTCGCCGTACAGGCTGATGGTCATGCGGGATACGGTGGGATCCTCCGTCTCCCCCACGGTCAGGCTGCAGAGGTTGTACGATTTGCCCGAGAACAGCCCGGAGATCTTTGCCAAAACGCCGACGTCGTTTTCCACATACAGAGAGACCCATCTCTTTTTGGCGGTGTTTTCCATGTCATCTGTCCTCCTTTTTATACGTCGTTACCATGTCGGAAAGCGCGTTGCCGCCCGGTACCATGGGCAGAATGTCCAGCTCCCTGTCGATGATAAATTCGATGAGCGTTGGCTTGTTTTTCGTCGCCTTCGCACGCTCGAACGCCTGCCCGATCTGCGCCCTGTCCGTCACGCGGATCCCCTCGATTCCGTAGCTTTCCGCAAGCTTGACAAAATCGGGGAGGTAGGGCGGACACTGCGCCCCGGGAGAGGAGCACCACTGAGCGCAGCTTTTGCGCTTTTTCAGACAGGTGCAGGAATATCTCCCGCCGAAAAACATCTCCTGCCACTGGCGCACGTTGCCGAGATAAGAGTTGTTGAGAATGCAGATGACGACGGGCAGTTCCTCACAGACGGCGGTGGCAAGCTCCTGTTCGTTCATCTGGAATCCGCCGTCCCCCGAAATGCTGACGACGGGCATATCGGGTACGCCCAGCTTTGCGCCCAGCGCGGAGGGAAGCCCGTACCCCATCGTCCCGAGTCCGCCCGACGTGAGCAGCCTGCTCCTGCCGCGCAGCTGTAAAAACTGCGTCGTCCACATCTGGTTCTGCCCCACGTCCGTCGTAACGATCGCTTCAGGGAAATGCTCGTTGACCGCCTGAATGACGTCCTGCGGGTTGAGCCGCCCCTGCGTATCCATGACAATGGGAGCCTGCGCGCGCAGGGCCTGCAGCCTGGCTACCCACTCCTGCGTGCCGTGACGGGGCGCCACGGCGATCTCGGAAAATTTTTCGATCGCCTCTTTCGCGTCCGCAACGATGGGAACGTCCACCACGATGTTGCGCGAAATGGACGCCGCGTCGATATCGATATGTATGATCTTCGCGTTTTTGGCAAATTCGCTGATCTTGCCCGTGATACGGTCGTTAAAGCGCGTTCCGATGGAAAAGAGAAGGTCGCATTCGGACACCGCCGTATTGGACGCCACGTTGCCGTGCATCCCCATGTTTCCGATATACAGCGGGTGATCGGTAGGCAGCGCCCCCTTGCCCATGATGGTGGTGACGACGGGAACACCCACCTGTTCGGCAAGCTTCGTCATCGCCTCGCCGCCGCGGGAAATATTCACACCGCCGCCGATCAAAAAGAGCGGGCGCTTTGCCGAGGCAAGCATTTCCGCCGCCTTTTTCAGCTGCCCCATATGCACGCCCGTGGAGGGCTTGTAACTGCGGATGGAGACTTCCTTGGGGTACTCGTCGCTGCCCAGCGCCAGCTGAATGTCCTTGGGGAAATCGACGAGGACAGGCCCCGGCTTGCCCGTACGGGCAATATAGAAGGCTTCCTTGATGATCCTGCCCAGATCCTCGCGCCTGCGCACGGTGACGGCGTACTTGCAGATAGAACGGCAGATCCCGACGATGTCCACTTCCTGGAACGCGTCGTTGCCGATGAGATTGGTCGGCACCTGGCCCGTAAAGCAGACGAGAGGGACGCTGTCGTAATTGGCGGTTGCGATGCCCGTGACGAGATTTGTGGCTCCCGGGCCGCTGGTGACCAGGCAGACACCCGTCTTGCCCGTGGCGCGCGCATACCCGTCCGCCGCGTGGACGAGCGCCTGCTCGTGGCGGGGAAGGACGACGCGGAATGCCGTTTCACCGTACAGCGCGTCAAACAGATCGATCGCCATGCCGCCCGGATAGGCGAACAAGGTGTCCACCCCCTCCTCTATCAGCGCCTTGACAAAAAGCTGCGTTCCTTTGATTTTCATTTCACTGACCTCCGTTCTGTCCGCCCTGCGGCGGAAATAAAAAATGCCCCGAACGGCCGAAAAGCCGTTCGGGGCGATCGCATTGACCGTGTTACCACCCGTATTCGGGAAAGATCCCGCACTCACTCGGACGCGGACGTGCCGCAGCCGCTCCTCCGTTAACGGTGAGGAAAACCGTCAGAGCCTACTCGTCGCCTTTGGGTCTGCCGCTCGGGGGCTACCTTCCGCCGCGCCCCTTGTGAGAACTTGCACCGTCCGTTCCCTCTCTGCAACAAAAGCCGCGGGTACTCCTCCCCGTCCTTGCGTTTGGATAGATTGAAATTATAATATCATAAATCCGAATGTCTGTCAAGATATTTTTGCGCACTTGCGCAAAACAAAAGCCCCGCTTTTTCAGCGGGGCTTTCTTTGTTACACGATATATTTGTCTTCTGCCTGAGGAGCGTCGTCCAGCTCCTTCTTCTTTGCCTCGTAGCCGGGTTTGCCGAGCAGAGCATACGTTGCCTGCTTGCCCGCTTCCACTCCGGGCTGGTTGTACGTATCGATGTTGAACATTGCGCCCGTGTAAGCGGTCTGCAATTCAAACAGATACATCAGCTCGCCCAGCGTGAACTCGTTGACTTCGGGGAGATAGATGGTGTAGTTCTGTCTGCCCGCCTTTGCAAGCGCATACGCGGTAGCCTTGTTTTCCGCCTGGATGAGCTCGTTCATCGTGTGGCCGCCCAGGAAAGCGACGTCGGGGATGTCCTCGCAGCCGTGAGGAATGGCAACTTCCTTGCGGTAGTTGTTGACGGACAGGAAGGTAACGACCTTATCGAAGGGGCCTTCCGTGTACAGCTGCACCTGGGAGTGCTGGTCTGTAACGCCCAGCGATTTGACGGGCGTCTGCCCCACATGGCAGGGCTTTCCGTCCAGAGTGACGTTTTTGCCCAGGCTTTCCGCCCACAGCTGGCAATACCAGTCTGCCATCAGCTTGAGGCTGTCCGCATACGGCATCATGACGCCGACGTTTTTGCCGCGCTTCATCGCCATGTACTGGAGCACCGCGCAGGCAAGAGCGGGGTTTTTGGCAACGGAAGGCTTGTTGCAGATGCCGTCCATGTACGCCGCGCCCGCGAGCATCGCCTTGATGTCCAGGCCGAGCACCGCCGCGGGAAGAAGTCCCACAGGGCAGAGCTCGGAAAATCTTCCGCCAACGCCGTCGGGAATATAGAAGGTCTTATAACCGTGCTGTTTTGCAAGTTTGATGAGGTTTCCCTTCTTTTCGTCGGTGGTGGCGATGATGTTCTCGCTCGCCTTGTCGCCGAGCGCCTTTTTGAGAATGTCGCTGATGATGAGATACTGCGTCATCGTCTCGCTGGTCGCGCCCGATTTGGTAATGACGTTGAAGCAGGTCTTTTCCGGTTCGATGACGTCGAGAAGCGCCGCCATACGTTCGGGGTCGACGTTGTCCTCGACATAGAATTTAGGGCCCTTTCTCTTGGAAGGAGCCAGGTCGTTATAGTGCAGGTGGCACAGAGCGTTGAACACGGCGATGGGGCCGAGCGCGCTGCCGCCGATGCCGAGCACCACGAAATATTTGAACTTGCGGCGCACTTCCTTTGCCGCTGCGAGGATGTCCTCCACGATCTCTTTCTGATTGTACGGAAGTTCCGCCCAACCCATCATGCCTTTGCCGCGGTTGTCCGCTACGTAATCGAACGCGTCCGCCGCCGCCTCTTTCATCTCGTTGAGTTCAGAATCCTTAAACCCGTCGCTGCCGATGAATTTTTTCATCATGTAGTTGTAGTCGACGGTCAGGCGCATACTGTTGCGCCAATCCTTGTTCCTGAAATTCATAGAAAAACCTCCGTTTTCTGGTTTCTTAACGTGTCAGAAGTACAGACATTCTGTACTGCTACTATTTTAAAACATATCCCGCGCGCTGTCAACAATTTGAACGGAACAGCGGGATTTTTGTGCATTTTCACCCGATTTTATAGATGATCTCGTCCAGGTAGTCGCAGGAACGTTTCAGCTCCGTATAGTCCCCGTAATCCCCTGCATAGACCTCGATGAGCGCCGCTCCGTCAAAGCCCGCGTCCTTCAGGTGGCGGAGACATTCCTCAAAATCGAAGATCCCCTTCCCGGGCAGACAGATCTTGCCGCGCTCGTCCACGTCGGACAGATGCACGTGCGCGATGCGGCCTTCCATTTCCTTGATATACATCTGATAGGGATAACAGGACAGGCGCGCCTGCTTGACGTCGAACACCCCCATGAGATCGGGGAAAAATTCTCTGATCCCAGCAAAGATCCCCGGAGCGTTGTACATGGCCCAATGCACGTTTTCCAGACACAGCTTGATCCCGTGCTTTGCGCAGGCGGCGTCGATCTCCTTCATGCTCTGGGCAAGCTCGGAAAAATTTCTGGTGACCGAATTTTTTTTCAGGCGGGTGATACCGTGAAAGGTGTAATACTTTGCGCCGAACACTTCCGCCCCGCTCATCGCGGTGTCGAGGATGTCAAAGGCGTCTTTCTTTGCGCGCGGATGCCCGCCGAACAGCTGCGGCTCGAACTGCGTATTCAGTACGTGTACGGAATTGACCTGCAGATCCCCCTTCCGCGAAGCCAGCAGATGCGCAAATTCCTGCGTGTATTCGCTGAGCGTGGTGAGAAAGATCTCCGTGGCGCGCACCCCCAGTCCGTTGAGAACGGTGAGCGCGTCCTCGTTCATCTCCCGCAAAAATAAAGACGCCGTGGAAACTCCGCTGTACATGATCTTCACCTCCGCATTGCCGCAAAAAAAATTCTTTCTGTCATTACAATATTTTATCACAAGCAGGAAGAGAGGTCAAATGTTCCGCGCAGGAAAGTTCGTTGACAGCAAGCCGCGCCCGTGTTATAATAGAAAAAAAGGAGAGCGGAAATGCAGCTGAAACCTTACAGACATAAGACGCAATATTACGAAACGGATACCATGAAGATCGTGCACCATTCCAATTACGTGCGCTGGATGGAAGAAGCGCGGTGCGATTTTTTGGAACAGATCGGGCTCGGCTACGACGTGATGGAGCGTTCGGGCATTCTCAGCCCCGTGCTTTCCGTGTACTGCGAATACAAGTCGATGACGCGATTTCCCGATACGGTACTCGTTTTTTTGCACATGACAAACTACACGGGCGTGCGGTTTGACATTGAATACGAGATCCGCGACGAAAAGACAAACGCCCTGCGCACGATCTGCAAGAGCTCGCATTGCTTTATCGACGAGAGCGGAAAACCTATTTCCCTGAAGCGGAAATTCCCCGAATGGGACAAGCTGTTCTGCCAGTACGCCGAAAAACACAGATAACGAAAAAGCCCCGAACGTCGGGGCTTTTTTTATTGCTCCCGATAGCGGAAAGGGCGCACCCTGTATCTCGCAAAGCAGGCGCATAGCAAGGCGAAAAATACGAGCAGAATGAGCAGCACGGGATACAGATAAAAGTACGGATACGGAATGAGTTTGTAGAAAAAGTCGAATACGGGGATCCCGTCCGTCGTGAAAATAAAGGAAAAACTGTCTTCGACGGTGAGCATCCCCTTCTGTATGAGAAGATAAGAGATCCCCGCCACGGCGGTGAAGTACGCAAACACGCACCCGAGCACGGGCAGAATGTATTTTTTTTGCGGTTTTAAGCGCCGCGCCGCGATCATAAAGAGGGGCAAAGCCACCGCAAATATAAAACGATGTCTTTAAGGGCAGAGTTTCCGCATAGATCCCCTGCACCTGAACGCACAGGAAATACCATGCAGAAAGACCCGCCGCAACCAGCGCCGCCAAAACGCAGGCAGCGCTGATGAGGATCTTCTTTTTCATGATTTTTTTACCACTTTTGCACAAAGCTCAACTTAGGCACATAAAAGGCTATCATCACCGTCTCTTCAGCCGTCAACCCCTGATAAGTGGCAGAGATCGTCACGGTATATCTTTGAACATAGCGCTTATCCTTACTTGAAGAATCACCAGGCTTATCTTCCGAGGCAATCGTAAATTCTACATTGACACCATGTGTTTTACCGTCACAAGTCACCTCTGCCTGCGATGTAATGTCCGTCCCGTCGTATGCCGTGACTTTCAATCCGAAAAATTCTGCCACATTCAAATTGTACACAGAGTTATAATCAAGAAGCCCTCCGTTTTTATCTGCCTCTTTCTGGTATTCCACGTCGCTCAAATCAAGGTTCTGCGGATTTTTGATTCCGCTTTGGTTGAGCTTTTCCCCGCTTGTAAATTCGATTTGCGGAGGAGCCGCCTTGATTCCGACATACATGGTTGCCGTGTACTGATACGTTGTGGGATTTCCGATGCTGTCCGTTTCAAACCTGTCCCTGACGGTGTAAGTGACTTTGTATTCTCCCGCCCCCGTAAAGGTCAAATCGGAAGAATTGAAGCTGCCTTGCCCGGAAATTTTTTCCACGGAAATTTCCACGGCAAGCGAAGCCCCGTACTTTTCCGCCGTGACGTTGCTTTCGATAAGTTCTTTTCCGCTCGCTGTCGAATCGAATTTTTCTAGTTCCAGGCGCAGCTGCGTGTTTTGCACCGTGATCGTGGGCAGAAGAGGTTCGTAGGCGAATGTTTTGACGGGGACGCTGTTCAGCCAACTTGCAAGATGCGCGTTGACATACTCCAGCGTGCCTTCCTTGTCCCTGTCAAACCCGTACAGCATTCCGTTTGCACCCAATTCAGAGAGAACGAGATCGCTCATCATACCGTAAAGGTTGCAGCCCTCCTCCATTACGATTGCAGGCTTTTTATTTGCATCCTGCAGCAATGCCAAAATGCCGAGGTGCAGATACGTATCTGTCCCGTCCGAATATTTGAATTTGGAGAGTTCCGTCCTGTCCCAAATCGTTCTGAGCGCCGTCTGGTAATCGGAAGGCAGCTTGCTTATATCCGATTTTGTTGCAAAATTCTGCAAGACGTTGTTCTGTCCGCTGAAATGCAGAGTAACTTTTTCCTCGCCGCCCTCATTGAAGGCAAAGCCTGCCCCCATAAAATCGGCATTGCGCGGCTGCACGATCTGAATATCTTTCAGGTATACGTCAAGCAGGCCCGATGTCCCGGTAATTCCCAAACTGAAAACGCCGCTCACGATGATCGTATTTTGTATGGTCACCTGCCCCGAAAGCCCGTCCAGACGGACCGCATATTTTCCGTTTTTGATGTAGCTGTTATAGATCGCAGCGCCCGGCGTATTGACATAAACGGTGGCAGCCGTCTGAGAATAAAGGGACGCGCTGTTTGTAGTATAATAATTGTCCACAGGCACGCCGATGACGGAAACGTTGTCCAATGTTCCTAACAGATTTACAAAATAGCTGTTATGACTTTTATAGCTGCTTTCCGTTGCCGTTACCGTGTATCCGTTTCCGTACAGGAAACAGCCTTTTGCAACGTGGATACCCCCGTTGCTCTTGACGATGTCTCCCGTCAGGCACATAGACCTATCGGAAACAAACTGCGTTTCGTCCGACACATTGACCGCTCCGCTGATGATCTGCACGACAAACTGATCCACCACGGCGCCGCCCAGTACGGCCTTTATGCGGATCTTTCCGCCGCCGCTGAAAGAAAGCTGCGTCTTATCGTCCGAAACGACGGCGGCCGCATTGCTGCTCTGGTTGACAAACGCTTCCGTTTCGATGGTCAATTCGGACAGGTCTGTCCCCTCGGCATACGAAATGCTGACGGGGTTGACCGTGCCGAAACGATAAAACTCCGCGCTTTCGTCGTAATCAAACACCTTTGCCGCACACTGAAATTCAAAATATCTGACGACGGATGGATAATTTACAAAGCTGAGCTCCGCCCTGACAAGGCCCGCGGCAGGCAGCAACAGAGTGTTTCCGTCAAACTGCGCATCCCCTTCCAAAACTTTTAAAGTATATTCCGAGGAGCATTCCACGTCCGCAAAATTTGTAACGGGCGTGACGGAAAACGTGTACGCGATCCTCTCCCCGCCCGTCATTTCCGTTTTCTGAAAGGTATTTGTTTCGTCAAAAGAGACGGATTCCTTTACGCCGCCTTTTTCCAGAGAGACCGCAACGGAATCGATCTCTCCAACGCGCACGGTGAACGAGGCGGCCACGCTTGCAGCGGACACAGCCTCCGCCCGCACGACGATCTCTCCCGCGGAAATTCCCGAAAGAACGCCTTCCGAAGAGATCTGCACCCCCTCGGGCGCCTTTTCCAAAGTCCACGTTACCCTGCTGTCGTAGTTGACGGATTCGGAAACAAAATTGCGGGCATACAGAGAAATGTCGCCGCTCAATGCGTCCAGCGCCACGCTGTAAACGCCGCCCGTCGTTTCTGTGCCCTGCACGACGATCTCAAATGCCGTGACAGGCGCGCCGTAGCCCAGGGAAACGCCTTCCACCGCTTCCCCGTTGCAATACAATTCGTCCCCGCGGATGGTGTAAACGTTTCCGCCGCAGGAGATCGCAACGTCCGCAGAATTTGCAAGGAATACAGAAGCGACGTCCGTATCCGAGGAAACCACCACGACGGCGTCGGAGCCCGTTCCGAAATGCAGAGCGTTGCTGCCCACGCTGTTGACGCTTGCAGGCAGAACGACTTCTCCCGAAACGTTTGCAACGACCTGATCGCCGCCGAGCGTTTCCTGCAAAATTTCTCCTTCCTTATTGATAAAGAGGGAGCCCGTCAGCGTCTGTACGCCCGTATCAAAAGAGATCTGCGTGGCATTTTCGCCGCGGAATACGCCGTGATCGGTGACAAAAGCGGTTTTATCCACCGCCGCCGAAAATTCCTGCGCGGCTTCGGAATCGTACTTGTCCGAGCGGATGCTCTGCAAATTTTCAAGAGCCGCCGAATAATCGGAAGCCGTCGCCATCCCTTCAAAGGATGCCACCGTTTCGGCAAGTCTGCTGCCCGCCGTATCGAGAAGCACGTACCCTTCCCTGACCATGCCGCGCACACCGAACTGCCCGACGGAAGCACTCTTTGTCAGACTCAATGAGACAGCCTGCGCCGAATTCGCGCCAATCACCGAGGAAAGAGAAACCTCCACCCTGTTCGCAGAAACGTTGTACCAGAAATGATACCCGTAAGACGCGCTCTGCGGCTGCAACACTTTAGCATAACTCTCTCCGTAAATGTCGGAAAAAACTTTGTCCAGATCTTCTGTTCCGTTGATACCGCTCTCTGCTGCATAGGCGGAGAGCGCGGTGTTCATGTTTGCCGCCGCCTGCTCATCCGCACTGACTTTTGCTTTTTTGATCACTGTGGAAAAGGTTGGGATCAAAACCGCCGCAAGAATGGCTATGACCGCAATGACGATGACCAGCTCCACAATGGTAAAAGCCTTACCTTGTTTTTTCTTCATACGTTTTCTCCTTGTACCATTTGTTCTGAACTTTTTCTCTGATAAGTCGGATATTTTTTTGCTTCGCAAAAAAATAAAGCCGGCTTTATTTTAAACCGCCAAGATTATATCATTCGATTTTTTAAAAATCAAATTTTAAAATCAGGATTTTTTTATTGTAAAAAAATAGCAGTTTTGCAAACTTTTTGTTCGTTTATGTCAGTTTTTCTGAACGAAACAGACCCCGACACATTTTATAAAGTTTCATTTTTGCCGACGTCGGGAAAATCATAGTACGGCCGCGCCGTTTATTTACCAAAACACCGTTTTTGGAGTCGTAACCAAATAATGCAAATCATGTAAAAACGCAAAGCGGGCGCACTTTTCAAGTGCGCCCGCTTCTTTTTTGTCGGTGAATTATACTATTAAGTGCAACAGGTAAAGAAAAAAAAGGAGTTCATACAAA
>ERZ1643249.391-NODE-391-length-51460-cov-18.966093_pt1 | contig 51460 bp, 46 predicted proteins | sample MGYA00579263_ERZ1643249 | MGnify/ENA primary metagenome ERZ1643249 (study PRJEB29033, sample SAMEA4952264) | chicken gut metagenome | biome: Broiler Chicken; feature: Gastrointestinal Tract; material: Caecum | place: Ireland | collected 2018 | study: Broiler...
CGCCGTGGGACTGTGCGCGCGCGGGGTATTTTCGCTGGGAGTGCTCTCGCTCGGGATTCGGCGCTATAGCGGTAGGACTCGTCGCCGTGGGCGCGCTGGCAGTCGGCGGTTTTTCGTTCGGCGCGCTGGCGGCTGGCAGCTATCTCGCCATAGGCGATCATGCGTACGGAGCTGTAGCCATAGGCTTTACAAAGGCGGCTGGAGATGTGTTCTCGGCGGCGCAGATAACTTTGGCAAACCGCGGCAGTGTGATAGCTGCGCTTGACGGGGCCGTGCCTGCGGCGTTCGCGTGGATAAAAGATATAGTCGTATCCATATTATGATGCAAAAACCCGAATGCCGGGTCGTAAAAAGCAGAAAAATACATAGGTCGGGCGGCGCAATTTTTGCGCCGCCCGACCTTAATCAAATTCAAAATATTATTCACTCCTTTACCGCGCGCGTGGCGATAAAGGTGGGGATATTCAGCTCGTGCAGCCGTCCCTCGCCGTTAGTGTCCTCGTAAATGTCGGTAAGGCGGAAGCCTGCCTTCAGCTGGCAGCCTATCTGCTCCTCCATGGTGTGCGAAAACTGCACGCCGTCGTTGTCCTTTTCGAGCTTGCGCATATATTCCGCGTTTTCAAGCGGGTCAAACGGCAGGCTGTTGCCTATGGTGACTTCATCGTCGGTAATATAATTTATTCCGTTATCCAGCCCGCACACAAGTATGCCGCCGCGCTTCAACACCCTGTAGCACTCGTTGAATACGTGGCCGACTTCCTTTATATAGCAGTTTGAAACGGGGTGCACTATTATGTCGAAAGTCTCGTCGTCAAAGGGCAGCCTCTCGGTCATGTCGCCCCGTATGGCCTCGACCTCATACCCCTCGCGCGCCGCCACATCAATTTCGCTCTTTATCTGAGAGGGGGAGTAGTCGAGCACGCTGCACCTCGCTCCCAGCGCGGCAAACACGGGTATCTGCTGCGCCCCGCCGCTCGCAAGGCCGAGTATTTTAAGCCCCTTCAGCGATTGGGGCAGCCATGTGCGCGGCATTATCTTTGTGGGCGTGAGCAAAATTTTCCATTCGCCCTCTTTTGCCCTGCAAAACTGCTCGTGGGTCATGGGTATGCCCCATTCCCAGCCCTCTTTATTCCAGCTGTCTATCGCCCCGGCGTTTATATCGGTATATTTTTTCATTATCTCTCTCCGTTTATGTGGTTTTAAATTAATTATAACACTTTCAGTTGCGGTAATCTGTCCGCCCGAGCAGGTAGTCGGGCGAAACGTTGAAGTATTCAGCAAGCGCCAGCAGATATTCGGGCGAGGGCAGGGTATTCTCCTTCAGCCATTCATAGATATATGTACGCGGGAACGGCATGCGCGAGGCTATGTGCCCGTAATTTTCGCCCCGCTCTTCGGCTATCTGCGGCAACCTCTTGTAAAAGGAAGAGGGGTTGGCCGAGGGTATAAAATCGTTGCTGTCGCTCTCGCCGAGAAGGTATAAAAACGAAAGCTCCAACTTATCGGCAATTTTTATCAGCATTTTAAGGCTGGGCACTATCCCGTAATTTTTGGCCTTGGCAATTACGGGCGTGCTCACGCCCACAAATCCGGCAAATTCTTTCGCGGTATTGCGCTCGCTGTCGTCCATGATCTGCAAAAGCCGCGCGCGGAACTTCTCCGAGGTCTTTAATTGTGAATATTCGGGTAATTTCGACATAACTTCCCATCAACCGACAATCTTTTTAATCAAGGAAAGTATTTATTCCTGTCATATCTGTGCTATAATTATTTCACAACAACCAGACAGGAAAAAATTGATACCTTTCATAGGGTACCTTATTTTTTGGCCAGTTAAGACAGGTAAAAATGTTTTCCTATCAGATTGCAAATAAATATAGCGGGGCGGCTTATGGAAAGTTGATTGTTGATTTTCAGAAACAAGATTTACGGCATCAAAAAAAATAAAAAAACGGAGGAATTAAAAGGAGTACAGAATTTACCGAAAAACTCTTGGCGCTTTTTTCTTGCCCGTCAGAATGAGATACGGGCCGAAGATGCAGGAGCTTGCGAGGGGCGGAATGTGCAGACGACAACAATACTATCGCCGCAAAAGCGCTGGCTGAATTTATGGCCGATATAACCAATCCCATAACGATAGGCGACGGCTTGTGGCGGAGGCGCTATGCCGCAAGAAACTATTTTTACAGCCTTATATGCTGCGGCGGCGCCGAACTTATCGGCTTGAATTTGCCCGCAACGGGCGGTATTGCAGCAAAATGCAGCGGCGCAGAATAAAATTGCCGTTAATTTGCGTGGCAAAGAGATGAAATTTGGCTGCCGCGCCATAAATTGCTTGACTGAACCTTTAAATTTAAGTAAAATACAGTAGTATCAGCAAAAATTCTAATCGGGTAAAAAATTATTTTTCCCCAAGGCGGCATATATGTCATTCAAAAGGTTAAAGCGCGCAGTCCTCTGCGTTGCGGCTGCGGCGGCCATAGGCGCCTCTGCGGCGCTTGCCGGTTGCACTATCGAAACGAGTCATCCCCGTGCGGAGATAACTTTAGAGTTCAACGGCACGCAATATGTAATCGAATACACTCTTTACAGGAATATGTATCCCCAGACCGTTCGTCACTTCATCGAACTTGCAGAGGCGGGATTCTATGACAATACCATAATCCACGACTATGCTTCCAACGATTGGTACGGCGGCGGCTATACTTACGATGAGACGGCCTATGCCGATGCCTTTGAGAACGGATCTTTTGACGACTACCTCAACGATTCGAGATATTATAAAGAGGACGATTATCTCTCGCTCTTCAATTCCGGCGCGCTCACTCCCTCGGTGTATACCGACTATTCGTATGATGCCGACGGCAACATGACCGTAAGCGAAGAGGATGCGTACCACACTCTCATCGGCGAATTTGAGAACAACGATCACATCATCGATAACGGCCAGCGCAGCGCGGAATACGGCTCGTTGAAGATGTACTATACGCCCAAAGTTATAGACAACATCGCCGAAGCGCATGTTTATATCAAGACGGGCAGCGGCCAGGTTCTCGAGCACGACTATGAATATAACAGCGCCACCAGCCTGTTTGCCATTCAGGTAGGCACGAGTTCTTCGCTTTCCGTATCCCGTTACGCTACTTTCGGCTATCTCAGCGGCGATGACGACAGCAATACTCTCGACGATCTTATAGCTGCCGTTGAAGATTATATAGACGACGAGTATAACGACAGCGACGAGTTTGTTTCAACAACGAGCGCCGAGGTCGACAGGATAGAGAATATTGCCGAGCAGGCCACGGCGGTTGAATACGACGTGCCCAATACTGCGATCGTCATCCGTTCTGTAAGGATAACCGGATATTGATAATTTATGAATAACTGAAAATGCCGACGGCTGTGCCGTCGGCATTTTTTGCTGCCCGCGGGAGGCAATTCATTGCCGCAACTCCGCGCCAGCTCCCCTTTAGGGGAGCCACGAGCGCAGATCATCACGTTGCCGCAGGGCACTTCGCCGCTGTAAACGTTTTGCGGAAGCAAAACTTATAACTGCGCCGTTCCGCGGCGCCCGCCGCCGCGGAACGGCGCCTCACTCCTCGTCGGCGGGGTAGATATTCGTCACCTTTCCGTTTCTTTTCTCGGCTATGAAATATTTCACTTCATACGATCCTCCGCCCCTGGGGTACACCAGCCCCACGGCGTCGCCGCCGTATTTACTTATCGTCGCTTCGGTTGGCAGCGCCACATCGGTAAACTCGCCCAGATAGTTCTTCAGCGCCGATCCTTTGTTTTTCAGTTCTTCAGAAAGGTATTTCTCGCTTTCGCCGTTTAATATGCTCTCAAAAAATGCGGCGGATGTCTCTTCCGGCGAAGGTTCGCGCCCGTGTTTTACGCTGCAGCTTTCCAGTGCAAAGTTGTCGCCGTTGAAGGCATAGGTGCTTATCTTTACGGCGCGCGTACAGCATTTCAGCTTCTCGTGCACGACAAAATTTTCTCCGCACTCAAATTTCTCGCAGCCGCCGAAAAAAACGACGTTTTTACCGCGGAAGAGCATGACGGAATTTTTGCCGCGCACTGCAGCATACCCGCAGCCGCCTATATTCACTTCGGTTATCTCGGCTTCTGCAAACTTTTCCGAAAGCTTATTTATCGTACTTCCGCCGCATTCCGCCGCGGCGTAAACTCCGCCGAATCTGAATACCGTTATAAGCGTGCCTGCGGCGCGTTCCTGTGCGATTATCTCTATCTCGTTTCCGCGCGGCGGGTAAGATTCTATAAGGACCGCTCTCTCGTCAGTTGAAAAATAGGTTTTGCAGAAGTCGTGCGGCGAGCGGAAAAACTTGTCGTCGATAAAAAAATTGAGCGTTCCTCTGCACGAATAGGGCGCGATTTCCGCAAAAACTCCCGTGCTTTCGTCGATTTCGGTAAACCGTTCAAACATGTCGATAGTTCCTGCATAATGTCCGTCCAATTTAAGTATCGCGGGCTCGGCCGATAAAAAATATACCCTCATATATATCCTCGGTTAGCACTCGGCTAATATTTCATATTTGTATATTTTAACGTATTAACGGCGCGTTTTATGTCAATATATACGCTTGAAAAAATATTTGCGTCGCAATGCGCTCAGGGCACGGCGGGCGGCAGGCGGCGGCAAGGAGGATATATGAACAAGATAAACGGATACACCGAGGAAGAGGCGCGCGCCTTTGTGCAGTATATGTACGCAGGAAAGCGCGCGGGCAGAACGCTCTCGTCGCTGTTCGAGGGTTATGCGAAAAAGTCGGGCAGGGCAAAGGGCAGCGTGCGCAACTACTACTACGCGCTCCTTCGCAGCACGGGCAATAAAGAGGTAAAAAAGCTGCTCCGCGGCACCGACTTAAAGGCAGAGCCCGTGCGCGCTTTCTCCGATGAGGAGACCGACATGATCTTGCGGCGCATACTCACCGAAAAGAGCAAGGGCATATCGGTGCGCCGCGCCGTTTTGAATCTTGCCGGCGGCGACGATAAGCTAATGCTGCGCTACCAGAACAAATACCGAAACGTTCTATCAAAGCAGCCGGAGCGCATCCGGCGCCTCAGGCAGGAATGCGGTCTGCCCGGGACCGACGAGGGGAAAAAGCGCATAGAACGGGAGATAGACGATCTGTATGACAGGCTGGCCTCCTCCCTGAAGGAGGAAAACTTCAGGCTGAAGAGCGAAAATGCCCGTCTTGCCGACGAAAACGCGCGCCTTAAATTACAAGTAAAAAATTTACAGTCATAAACGGCCCGCGCCTTCCCATACTGCTTTTAAGGGGCTGCTGCGCCGTGTTTTGCGCGGCGGGAAGCGGCCGGCTTGGCGCATTATATTGCGCAAAAGGAGTATAATGAAGGAATTTATTATGGGCCTGGCCGTGGGAATGGCGGGCGGCGCACTTATCGTCGCCAACAGCTATAAGGTACGGCAGATGGTAAAAAAGAACCAGGAAGAGTTTTTGCAGAAGGCCGAAAGTTATATCGACGAAAAGCTGGAAAAGGGCTCTTCAACGGGCGGTTCGCAGTGCTGCGGCGGCACACAGGGCGCCGCGCAGGGCGCTGAGGCCGGCAAAAAGAAGGAAAACTAAAATTTCTGAAGAGCGCGCCGCGGCACTTTTTGCCGCGGCGCGCCGCCGTTATTCCGCAGAGGCCGCATCCAGACATCGGGCCTGCGCCGAGCTTTAAGTTTACGGCCTTTATATTTGCGCCAAGTTGCGCCAACCGCTTGTAAAAGGCGCGCGTGTATGATATAATTTGTGTACAGCCGCACGCGTGCGGCGGAAACGGAGGAACAGTTTGGCAAGGTACATAGCTTTCGATATAGGCGACAGGCGCATAGGCGTGGCCGTATCCGACCCGTTCAACAGCTACGCCCTGCCCTCGCAGACATACGTCCGCACGGGCTTTCAGCGGGATATTGCCGCGCTCTCGGCGATAATAAAGGAAAAGGGCGCCACGCACATAGTGTGCGGCCTGCCGGTGAATGCCGACGGCACCCCCTCGGAGCAGACCGAAAAGACCGAGCGTTTCATCCGCGCCTTAGAGGAGGCGACGGGGGCGGAGGTAGTGCGCGAGGACGAGCGCTACACCTCGATAATAGCGCACGAACAGCTGCACGAAAGCGGCCGCCGCGCCAAGGAGCACAAAAAATACGTCGACGCGTTAGCCGCGGCTAGTATTCTCGACGGATACCTTTCAAAACTTAAAAAACAAGGAGAAAATTCATGAACGAAGAAGAAAAGATGCAGGAGCAGGAAGAGCAGGACGACGGCATAATAGAGCTCATCGACGAGGAGAACAACGTCGTGAAGTTCAGGCTTTTGGACGTCACTGAATACAAGGGAGAAAAATATACTTTGCTTCTGGCGGCCGAGCCCAACGACGAAATAGCCGAGGACGAGGTGGTAATCTTCCGTCTCAACGAGGACGAGGAAACGTTGGAACCGATAGAGGACGAAGCTCTCCTGCAGGAGATATTCGATTTTTATCAGGAAGAGACCGACGGCGAGGATGTGTACGCCGACGAAGAGGAGTAAGGCGCCGTCCGCGGCGACGGGCGCCGCAAACGGCGCAGTTATGAGTTTTGCTGCCGCAAAACGTTTACAGTGTTGAGTTGCCTTGCGTCAACGTTATGATTTGCGCTTCGCGCAAAATGTTGGCTGAGCAAAAAATAATTCTATAAAAACAGTGCCGCGGGCGCAAAATTTTGCGCCCGCGGCACATTTATTCACAGCTAAAAACTCACTTTCACACTTTATAAAATTCGTCGCCCGCCTTTATAACGTCAACTTTTTCGGCCTTTTCGCCCAAAACGATCTTTGTTGCGGGCTTTTCGTTGGTTTTGCCTTCAAACTCAAGCGTCAAGGTAGTCTGTTCTACTTCGGTTATGTGATATACCGTCTTGTCGTTTTCCTTTTTTATTAGACAGCCCGCTTTTACGTTCTCGTCGGTGCCGTACATTATAACGTATTTTTCCTCTCCGTCGAGGTGCTCCTCGGCGTGGAAGTCGGGATTGGGCGAAAATACTCCCGTACCCGTGTAAACGTGGTATTCGGGGTTTTTCTTGGCAAAGTCGGAAGCTAAACGCGAGTCATAGGCCGCGTCGTCGATCTTTTGACCCATCTTCTTGAAAAAACCCGATATTTTGCCCTCTTTTTTAGCTCCTGACTCCTTGTTTTCCGTTGTTTCGCCGTTTTCGGCGGCCTTTTTTTCTTCGTCCATGACGTTTCCCTCCTGGTTCTTATATTATATTTATACCCTCTTTGCGCGCGCATAAAACAGCGGCGTTTGCTTTTGCCCCCGTTTTTGCGCCCTTTTATTATATTAATCGTAAAGCGGCGCAAATTTGCTTTACAATAAAAAAATTTTCTGATAAAATATCAAAGCTATAAAAAAATTCACACTCGCAGAGTCCGCGTTCCGTGGCCGTAAAATCTTTTCAATGCGGCCGTAAGCGCGAGGCGGCGCGTCCTTCGCGCCCCTGCTGTGGCGTCTGCGGGGAGGTAAAACGGAGGAATTTAAAATGGCAGTTATCACAATGAAGCAGCTTTTGGAAGCGGGCGTTCATTTCGGCCACCAGACGAGAAAGTGGAACCCCAAAATGGCGCGCTACATCTACGCTGCACGCAACGACATTCACATCATCGACCTTCAGCTCACCGTCGGCCTCATCGAGCAGGCCTACAACTACGTTGTAGAGAGCGTTAAAGAGGGCAAGACCATCCTCTTCGTCGGCACGAAGAAACAGGCCCAGGAGGCCATCAAGGAAGAGGCTGAGCGCTGCGGCCAGTTCTATGTAAATTCGCGCTGGCTTGGCGGCACGCTCACCAACTTCAAGACCATCCGCTCGCGCATCGACCGCATGTCCAAGCTCGAGAAGATGGAAGAAAGCGGCGAGTTCGATCTTCTTCCCAAAAAGGAAGTAGCAAAGCTCAAGGAAGAGATGGCAAAACTTCAGACGAACCTGAACGGTATCCGCAACATGACCAAACTTCCCGGCATGATGTTCGTGGTCGATCCACACAACGAGGATATCGCCGTGGCCGAGGCGCGCAAGCTGAACATTCCCATCATCGCCATCACCGATACCAACTGCGACCCCGACCTTATCGACTATGTAATACCCGGCAACGACGACGCAATAAGGGCGATAAAGCTCATCGCGTCTGTCATCGCAAACGCCGTTATAGAGGCCAACCAGGGCGAAACTCCCGTAGCTGAGGAGCAGCCCGCAGAAGCTGCCGAGGATGAAGTCCCCGCAGCCACCGCAGGCGAAGAAGCCGCAGAATAATTTTAAAGAGGTTTTAATTTATGGCATTCACAGCTAAAGACGTTATGACTCTCCGCGAAAAGAGCGGCGCCGGCATGCTCGACTGCAAGAAGGCTCTTACAGACGCAGACGGCGATATGGAAAAGGCTGCCGAGCTTTTAAGGGAGCGCGGCATTGCAAAGGCAGTTAAAAAGGAGGGCCGCATCGCCGCCGAGGGCGTTGTGGGCGCATATGTATCCGGCAACACGGGCGTTCTGGTTGAGATCAACTGCGAGTCCGACTTCGTGTCTAAGGGCGACAAGTTCCACGGCATAGTAGATACCGTTGCCAAGATCGCCGCCGAAAACAAGCCCGCCGACGTAGACGCGCTGCTTGCCTGCCCCGCAGAGGGCGGCACGGTGAAGGATTTCATCACCGCGCAGACTGCGGTTATCGGCGAAAAGATATCTCTGCGCAGATTCACAATTTATGAAACTGCCGGCAAGATCGAAACATATATCCACATGGGCGGCAAGGTGGGCGTGATGGTAGACGCATCCGACGTTGCCGAAGGCTGCGAAGAGACCCTTCACGACATAGCTCTTCAGATAGCTGCCTCCCGTCCTTCGTATATAACCAAAGAGGAAGTTCCCGCCGAGGTTCTGGAGAAGGAAAAGGAGATAATGCTCGTTCAGATGCAGAACGACGAAAAGAACGCCAAAAAGCCCAAGGAGATACTCGAAAAGATAGTAATGGGCAAGCTCGGCAAGTTCTATTCGGAGAACTGCCTCCTTCTGCAGCCCTTCGTAAAGGACGATTCCAAGACCGTTGCCGAAGTTATCGGCAGCAAGTTCAATGTTGTAAGGTTTGTCCGCTATGAAATGGGCGAGGGCATCGAAAAGAAGAGCGAGGATCTCTCGGAAGAAGTGGCAAAACAGGTTGCCGCAATGAAGAAGAACTGATTTGACAAGGTATTTTGCGCGGCGCGGATGGTTTTCCGCGCCGCATAAGTTTTAATGGCCGCAAAAATTTTTCTTGTATTTTTTCAGCCGCGGTGTTATAATCTAATTACAGATATCTTTTATTTCAGCGCTTAAAGTTTTCGCCGCCACAGTAAACCGCTCTGCGGTTTTGAATATTTTCGGCGGCGGGAGTGTGTTAAAGTGAACATGGAGATGAAGCAGATAAAGCTTGAAAGCGTCTATAAAGACGCATATATCGACAGGTATCGCAGGCTTGGCTATACCGTTGCCTCGGTCAGCGAGAGCACGGAGGACGGCAAGACCTGGGCGGTGATAAATTTTGAACGCGACATGGACGATCCTTCCCATGAAAAACTTGCCGAGCTCGAGGCCGAGGTCGACGAGCTCTGCGAAATGGCGCGCGCGGCGGCGGGCGCCCCGGACGATGAGAAGAAAAAGCGTAAGCGCACTCTTTTCATCATGTTTATAACAGGGATTGCCGCAATGGCTGCGGGTTTAGTTCTTGTGCTCAGCGGCTTGTTTGCCCCCAGTTTGGGTACGGCTCTCGGCGGGTGGTGCTGCGTCGTTGCGGGCGCGGTGCTCACGATAGTGTGGAGCTGCCTGCGCGAGAAATGGCGTCTGCGCAAAATCGACATCATCGACGACGTCGCCCATCCGGGATTCGGGGTGGACGAGTATAGCCGAAAGGTCGAAGAATGTTTAAAGCAGGCCGACGCAGAGCGCGCGGACGCGCTTTCACACTGAAAAAAACGGACGGAATGTAAATCCGCCCGCTTTTTTATGCGTTTTTTGTTCGCCGGTCATAAAGTTTGCAAAGTATTTTTACGTTTGCTATTGAAATTTGGCGGCAGGTATGATATAATCACATAAGCGGATCACTTTAGCGGAGGTGTTAAATTCTATGCAGCCCAGATATAAGAGAGTGCTCATAAAACTTTCGGGCGAAGCGCTGGCGGGACCTGCGGGGCATGGCCTCGACGAGGCTGTGATAGCGCGCGTCGTCGATCAGATAGTTTCCATAAAAAAGATGGGGGTAGAGGTTGCGCTCGTCATAGGAGGCGGCAACTTCTGGCGCGGACGCCAGGGGACGCACATGGAACGCACCACGGCCGACCAGATGGGCATGCTTGCCACGGTAATGAACTCGCTTGCCATGATGGACGCCATAGAACAGCGAGGCATACCCACCCGCGTACAGACGGCGCTCATAATGACTTCCGTGGCAGAGCCGTACATACTCCGCAAGGCCCTTCACCACTTTGAAAAGGGCAGGGTTGTCATAATGGCGTGCGGCACGGGCAATCCCTATTGCTCCACAGATACCGCCGCGGCGCAGCGAGCGTGCGAAATACAGGCAAACGTCCTTCTCATGGCCAAGAATATCGACGGTATTTACGATTCGGATCCCAAATTAAATCCGGATGCCAGGAAGTATGACCACCTAAACTATATGGACATAATTAAAAACGGCATAAAGGCGATGGACGCCACCGCCGCAACAATGTGCATGGAGAACAATATTCCCGTGCTCGCCTTCGGACTTGACGAAGAAAATTCCATAGTAAAGGCCGTCTGCGGAGAAAGAATAGGGACTTTGATAGATAATAACTGAAAAGGTTCACGCAAATCTTTTTGCTGAAGCAAAAATCTTTGCCGTGAGATTTACGGTAAGTCGTGAAAAAGAGGTATCGGCGAACTAAATTCGCCTTGCGCATAGTAATTATTTTAAAATAATTATTGCCGCAATAAAGGCGCCCTTGCTAAAGGGAGCCGGCGCGCGTAGCGTGTCTGAGGGATATATACGATTAACTATATCCTGATTAAGCGTAAAACCTTATAAACAGATACTTTGGCGCAAACGGCGCCATATCCACATAAAAATAATACAAGGAGAAAGTTTTATGATAGATAACGAACAGGTCGAAGAAATAATGCTCGTTCTCGACGACAAGCTCTCGAAAACTGTGAGCGTTTTAAAGGAGGACTACTCCGTCATCCGCGCGGGCCGCGCAAACCCTCACATACTCGACAGGGTGATGGTCGATTATTACGGCGTGCCCACGCCCATCAACCAGACTTCAAACATATCCGTTCAGGAGGGCAGATGCCTCGTCATCTCCCCGTGGGACGTATCTATTTTAAAGGGCATTGAAAAGGCGATACAGGTCTCTGATATCGGCCTCAACCCCACCAACGACGGCAAAGTCATCCGCCTGGTTTTCCCCGAACTCACCGAAGAGCGCAGAAAGGAGCTTGTCAAAAAAATAAGAAAGATGGGCGAGGATGCAAAGGTAGCAGAACGCAATGTAAGGCGCGAGGCAATGGAAGCGCTCAAGAAGCTGAAGAATGACAAAGTTCTTTCGGAGGACGAATTCTCCGCGTGCGAGAAAGATGTTGAAAAGCAGGTTTCCGACGCCGTTGCCAAGGTGGACGCGGCCGTTTCCGAAAAGGAAAAGGAGATCCTCACCGTTTAATATGGCCGAAAAGCGTTCTGTTCTGCCCGTCAACGTGGGCATAATAATGGACGGAAACGGCAGGTGGGCAAAGCGGCGGCTCATGCCCCGCTCCTTCGGTCATGACGCCGGAATGAAGCGGATAATAAGGCTCATCGATTTTGTGCGCGCAGAGGGCATAAAATATCTCACGCTCTTTGCGCTCTCGACCGAGAATCTCGCGCGTCCGCAGGAGGAGCTCAACGGGCTGTATTCGCTCTTTTTGAAATATTTCAAGGACTATGCCCCGAAGCTTGTGGAGGATAACGTCGCCATACGCGTTATCGGCGACATCTCCGTGCTTCCTGAAGAGGTGGCAGACAGAATGAGGGATGTATGCGCCCGCTCGAAAAAGGACGCCGCGTTTCACCTCATATTTGCCGTGAACTACGGCAGCCGCGCCGAGATAGTCCGCGCCGCAAATCTTGCGGCCGAGATGGGCGGCAAGGTGACGGAAGAGAACTTTTCCCGCTTTTTATACACCGGCGGTATGCCCGACCCCGACCTTATAATACGCACCGGCGGGGAGATCCGCCTTTCAAACTTCCTTCTCTGGCAGTCGGCTTATTCCGAGCTGTATTTCACCGATACGCTCTTTCCGGACTTTGACGAAAAGGAGTTCAGAAAGGCATTAAAAGAGTATTCCCGCCGCAACCGCCGTTTCGGCAAGGTGTGAAAGAATGATAAATCAAGCCCCGCGCCGCTGCGGCGGGGCTTTTTTAAAGGTTAAATATGAAAGTAAGAACTTTAACAAGCGCCGTATACGTGCTCGTCATTGCCGCGCTGTGCGCGGGCAAGTGGCTCATCCCGGGAGGGTACGGTTCGCTCCTGTTTGACGCGCTCTTCTGCGTCGTCGCCGCTATAGGCGCGTTCGAGCTGATACGCGCGTTCGGTTTTGTTTCCAACCTGCAGCGGGCAGTGACTATAACGTTCTGCGCGCTCGCCGCACCCATGTATGCGCTCTTTGTCTATCTGGTGGACGGAGCGGGCTGGCAGGGCACGGCCATAGCTCTCGGCGTCGGCGCCCTCGCGGTATGCGTGATGTTCGTCGCCGACCACAGCCGTTCAGACATAAAGAGCACGCTCGCCTGCCTGTTTGCGCTTGCTTACGTCGGCCTTCTTACGGCTGTTCTCTCGGCGGTAAACCACCTGTCTGAAGGGGAGAACTCCATGCTCGCCATGATATTCCTCTTCATGTGCGTGCCGTTTACCGATGCGGGCGCATACCTTATCGGCATGGCCTTCGGCAGGTTTATTCCCTTTAAGCTCGCCCCCGTCGTAAGTCCCCACAAGACGGTGATAGGCGCCGTCGGCGGCGTGATAGGCGGGATCGCCGGCGCAGTCGCCTCTTATTACCTCTTCATAGCGCTCGGCGGCACGCCTTCGCTTACTCTTGCCATGACCGAAGTCGTGGCGATGGTTATAGTAGGCCTCGCTGCCTCTGTCGCCGCTCAGTTCGGCGACCTGTTCGAGAGCGCTGTAAAGCGCGAGTGCGGAATAAAGGATATGGGCAGGCTCCTGCCCGGCCACGGCGGCATTTTAGACCGCTTCGACGGCACTCTGTTTGCGGGCATAGTCGTATTGCTCGCGTTCACATTCATGGTGTGAGCGGTATAGGCATTTCCGCCGCGCAAGGCGGGCATTTTTGTGAACTTATTTATTTTCCCGCCCGTTCGGGCGGGATTTTTTGCAGACGGAATTTTAATTTCAAGAAATAAAGTCATTATTCGCGGCAATGCGGGGTATAATATTTTTAGCCCCCTTCCGCGCAAGGAGGCGGGCAATGAAAAAGAGCAGTTTCGGCAACGCCGTTCGCGGCGCCGTTAAAATAGCGCTCATAGGAAGCACCGGCAGCATAGGCAGGCAGGCGATAGAGGTCGCGCTCGCACAGCCTGATAAATTCAGGATAGTTTCCATGGCGGCCGCAAGCTCTGTTTCGCTTTTTGAAGAGCAGTTGAACGCCGTGAAGCCAGATTATGCCGCGCTTGCAGATGCGGAAGCGGCAAACTCGCTGCATGAAGTCCCTTCGGGTACGCGATTTGCGGGCGGGGAAGAGGCTGCGCTCGCCGCCGCCTCGTACGGGGAGGCCGATGTGGTTTTAGTGGCCGCGGGCGGCTTTGCGGGCCTCAAGTATTCGCTGGAGGCGATAGGCGCGGGCAAGACGCTGGCGCTCGCCAATAAGGAGACCCTCGTCTGCGGAGGCGACCTCGTCATGCCGTTGATAAAACAAAAGAACCTGAACCTGCGCCCAGTGGACAGCGAGCATTCCGCCATATGGCAGTGCCTTGGTTTCGACTTATCGAGGCCGTTCAAAAGGCTGATAATCACTGCCAGCGGCGGTCCGTTCAAAAATTTTACCCCCGAACAGCTTAAATGCGTCACGCCCGCCATGGCGCTTGCCCACCCGACCTGGAATATGGGCGATAAGATCACGGTGGACAGCGCCACCATGCTCAACAAGGGCTTTGAAATTATCGAGGCGCACCACCTGTTCGGCGCAGATTACGGCAGTATTTCCGCGGTCATACATCCGCAGAGCATAGTCCACTCCATGGTGGAGTTCGACGACGGAGCCGTGCTCGCGCAGCTGTCGCATCCCACTATGAAGCTGCCCATCCAGCTTGCGCTCACCTGCCCCGACCGTGCTCCGCTCAAGGGGGCGGAGCTCGACTTTACAAGGGCGCTCTCGCTCGATTTTTCGCCGATAGAGGCGGGCAGATTTCCCTGTTTCGAGCTTGCTTTGGCATGTGCGCGGGCGGGCGGAACGCTGCCCTGCGCGCTCAATGCCGCGGGCGAAGTGGCCGTGCGCGCGTTTTTGTCGGGGCAAATAAAATTTACAGATATTGTTAAGGTGACAGCGCGCGCCGCGGAGGCGGAAAGGGGAGAGGCCGTTACAAGCTACGCTCAGCTGTGCGAGGTGGACGCCCGCGCCCGCCTCGCCGCCAAAGGGGCGATAGCCGCGCTCGGAAACAATTGACGGCGCGGTTTTAAAGGTACATAATGTAAGGCGCGCCCGCCGCTGAAAGCTGCGGGCGCGCCTTAAACAAGAGGGGTAACCATTGCAACTGCTCTCGGCCTCGGCCGTCTTAAACACAATCGGCGCCGTCGTGCTCGCCATATTAATACTTCTCGCTATGATAACCGTGCATGAATTCGGACACTACGTCGCGGGCAAGCGGCTGGGCTTTAAGATAAACGAATTCGCGATCGGTTTCGGCCCCGCGCTCATAAAGCGCAAAAGCAAAAAATCGGGCGAGGTTTTTTCGGTGCGGGCCATACCGCTCGGCGGCTACTGCGCCTTCGAGGGAGAGGAGAGCGAGGGCGGACTGCTCACAAAAAACAGCTTTAACTCCAAACCGCCCTGGCAGCGCATTATAGTGCTCGTCTCCGGCGCGCTGTTCAATTATATCACGGCGGTGGTCTTAATAATAATTTCTTTCCTCGCCTTCGGGCAGATGGTGGTGCGTCTGGACGGGATCACCTATCCCGATGGGTACGATCCCTCAAACAGTTTCGTTGCGGGCGACGTAATTTTAGAGGCCGAGGGGGAGGGTATATACCTCACCTCCGATCTGATGGGCGCGCTCGAGGGGAAGCTTGCGGGGGATGAAGCGCAGTTTACCGTCGTGCGCGGCGGAAATGTAACAGATATTTACGTCACCCTGCGGCAGGACTGCCTGTTTGAAAACTCGTCCGATACCTCCCGTCTTTGGGGCGCGCTCGGGCTGGATACAGAGGTGCGCGAGGACGGCAATGCCTACTGGACGGTGGGGGCCGAAAGTTACCGTTTCTCCTTATTTGAAAGTCTTGGCCGCGCTTTCGGCTATTCCTTCAAAATCGCGGGCACTATCTTCAACGTACTCGGCGAACTTTTAACTGGCAACATCGGCCTCAATGCCATGGGCGGGCCGGTCACCACGATAAAGCTGACCTCCCAGATGGCCGTGCAGAGCTTTCAGAGTTTTTTGGAGATAGCGGCATACATCGGAGTAAACCTTGCCGTGTTCAATCTTCTGCCCATACCCGCGCTCGACGGCAGCAAGGTTGTGTTCTGCCTTATCGAGTGGATATTCAAAAAGCCCGTGCCGCGGCATATCGAGGCGGCCATTCACGCCGTCGGCTTTGTGTTGATACTTGCATTTGCCGTGTTAGTCGATATTCTGCAGTTCGCGCGTTGCGGATAGCAAATAAGTATATAGTTAGAGCGCAAGAAGATCTTGCGCTCTATTCTTATATCAAATCATTTATGATTAGTATAACTACCACGAATGCAATTATATATAATATATATAAAATACTTATTACAAGCCCGGCTATAGACAGCCCTTTTCCGTTTCCTGTTTTCTTACTTTTAGCGAGACCTATTGAACTAAATATTATGCCGAGCAGAGGGAAAGCTACAAAAGACATAACAAAGCCTGCTACTGCAAAGCCGTTTGTCTTTTTTGTTGAAGTTGTTTGAACGGCAGATGTGTTGTTGTTAATGGGGGTAACGTTGCCGTCCGGCATATTTCCGCGCTCTGTTATCGGAGGTAATTTTTGTCCTGCGGCAAATACTGTGTGTTTTGTTATCCATTTTTTGCTCTTTATAATCAGCCAAAAACTGTATATAAACAAGGTGATAATGGTTAAAAATGTCCACAGAACTCTCTTCCCGAAGTATTGTATGGCTTTGCCGTCAAACTCAAGACGTAGCCCGTCGATAATTTTGTGTTTTGCCAGCCAGCGCTCTTTGTGGCACCTTGCCCAATACATGCCAAATGTGAGTGTTACGATAGTTACAAGCGCACAGACAAAACTTGTGCCGAAATAGCCGAGCGCGCCGCCTGTAAATTCGGATTTCCCGTCATTCACCCCACTTATATGGGTGTGTTTCGTCTGCCATTTTATAAGATTTATTCTCATGCAGAATATGTAGTATATACCTAAAGTTATAAGGCTTAAAAACAGCCAAAGTATATATTTGCCGTATATCTGTCGCGCCTTGCCGTCAAAGGTGAGCGGCCTGCCGTTTATATAAGTGTGCTTTGTTTCCCAGCGCATTTTCCAACATTTCATGGCGGGATAGGCGAGCGAAAGGGTTATAATAGTCACTATAATTGTGAGAAGCCCGATAAAAAAATTTGCAAATGCGCCGCCTGTAAAACGCGATTCTCCAGCTTGTTGCGCGCCTGCCGTTTGATTATAGGCTCCGCCGGGTTGTACGGCCAATGCTCTGTTCTGTGGGTCTGCGTGCAGAGCTTTTTGCGCGGGAGTCCCGCACTGCGGACAGAAGTTGCCTTTAAATTCTGTGCCGCAGTTTGGGCATTTTATTACCGTTTGTTGGGCGGGGGCCCCGCATTCGGGGCAGAAATTGCCCTCAAATTCCCTTCCGCAGTTACTGCATTTCATAAAGTTTCCTCCCAAAAAAATTATTTTTCGGAGCACTGAAAAAGGCGCCCCTCTCGGGACGCCTGCAAAAAGAGTATCCCAAGGTTGCGCCACAAGTTTCTGTTTATAATGCTAAAAATCGTACAGAAAAATAGGAATACACTATTTGTCTAATGTATTCTGGTGATTTTAGCATTATTTAATTGTGGCGCAAGATAATTTTAACATATATAAGTAATAAATGCAATAAAAGATTATTAAAAGGAATAATTATTTTTATCCATAAAACACGCCCGCGCAGCCATGCGGCCGCGCGGGCGCCTGTTTTAATAATCAAAACAAAATTAATTTTTTATTTGCGCGTAAATTTCTGATTAATTTTATTTTTATTGAGCGTTTCCGGCCGCGGGTATCTCCTCCGAGGGCACGTGTTCGGCAGTCTTTTCAAAGTTGCCGTAGCGCAAAACCTGCTTGCGGAAGTTTGCCGAAGAGAGCAGTATCACACCCACCACGATGACTATTATTATCTCGGGTATTACATACATCGACTGATACACAAACGAGTAAAAATAGGGGTTGGCGAGCGCCGAAATGCCGTATTGCTCGGCATAGTCCGCGCCGAACGTGCCGAACGCGAACACGCCCGAAAAGTAGTGGGAGATATAGCGCGTAACGCCCGCAATTATAGCGCCGAGCGTGAACTGCGAGCGCATCTTTCCCTTAAGCGAGGGCACGTTGCGCAGGCACCCCGTCAGGGCTATCGCCATAAACGCCACCACATAGTCGAGCGCGAACTGCGCGGGGTGCAGCAGCCAGGGGTCCTGTATGGCCTGCAAAAAGCCGTACACGATGCCCGCAATGAGCCCCTTCTTGCAGCCGAACATATAGCTGTAAAGCATTAAGGGGAGCATGGAGGCAAAGGTTATCGAGCCGCCCATGGGCATGTGCAGTATCCTTATGTACGAGAGCGCGAACGAGAGCGCTATGCATATCGCGGCAAAGGTTATGGCGCGCGTGTCGAAGCCCTTCGTCCTGTCGGTCAAAAACGAAACGGCTATTATTATCGCGGTGAGCGCTATGGCGCTTACATACAGCCCCGCGTCGGTCGCGCCGTCGAGCGTGACACCGTTCCATTCGCCCGCGTCGCCCGTGGCATAGTACACAATAAGGCACACAATGGCGGCAACGAGCGCCGCGCCCGCAAGGCTTAGCGCCGCTATTTTAACGGGCTTTGTTGGCCTGAACGCCACGGCGATGCCGCCCGCTATCGCCACTATCGCAAAAACGAGCAGGGGATAGAACGTTATGGGCACAAGGTAGTCCTCCCCCGCGCTCACGTCGCTGAAATAGAAGGCCGAAAAGGCGATTATCGCCGCGACGGCATATACGAGCGCAACAATCAGCCCCGCCCTGTTTGCTATCTTCTGCCTCTTATCGGGTACGGCCTCGCCCTCTGCGGGCTTGGGTGCCGTAGCGTAAAAGGCGATTTTAACGGCAATAAAGGCGACCACCAGCGCGATCGCTATCCACAGCATCACCGTGCGGCAGCTGTCGGCGGCAGTTTCAAAGTTGGCGAAGTAATTTTCTATGTCGCCGAACAGGTCAGAAAATGCCAGCATCGAAAAATTCATAAAACTTCCTCCTTCTACCGCCGAAAAGAAAATCGGCCGCTCTCTTTACCGCGCAAAATAAAGAAAGCGACCGCATAATTATAGCGTACTTTGTACTATCGCTCAAGCATTACCTTGCCGATTCAAAGGGTATAATCTCAGCCCGCGCGCCTTAAAGGCAAATTTGCGGACACCCCCGACGGTATTGATTTGTCATGCGCGGGGTTTCAGTCCCGCATTGCAAAAAAATTATATGTCAAATGCCGCCTTAAGTCAACTCATTTATTGAATTTGCAGATAAATTATAGTATAATTTGTATCAGCGGCAAAGTACGCGCGCGTGCACCATGTCCCCCCTGTTGTCATTCCGGGCGGAAGGCGTTGCCTGAAGCCGAGGAATCGGACCGCGCACGCGCGTACCATAATATATAAGGAGAGTTTTTTATGGCATACAATTTTTACGCCTTTATGGACAGAATGAAGTATATAAAGCGTTGGTCGCTCATGCGCTCGGTGCGTGAGGAGAACATAATGGAGCACTCCCAGCAGGTGGCTTTCCTCGCCCATGCGCTCGCCGTCATTGAAAATAAGGTGTTCGGCGGCAACGTAGACGGAGCAAAGTGCGCGCTGTACGCCGTTTATCACGAGTGTCCCGAGGTGCTCACGGGCGATCTGCCCACGCCGATAAAGTATTTCAACCGCTCCATCACGGGCGCGTACAAGGATATCGAGGGCGTGGCGTGCGATAAGCTCCTGTCTACCCTGCCTAAAGAGCTCGAAGAGGAGCTTGCGCCCTTTTTAAAGCCGGATACTGAGAGCGGGGAGTGGAAGATAGTAAAGGCGGCGGACAGGCTTTCGGCATACATAAAGTGCCTGGAGGAGCGCCGCTGCGGCAATACCGAGTTTGAAAAGGCTGAAAAGAGCATACGGGACGACATTTTATCGCGCAACATGCGCTCTGTAAATTATTTTATGGAGAACTTTATCCCGGCGTATACGCTGACTTTAGACGAGCTGGAAAAAGGGATAATGTAAAGGAGTTCACGAAATTGTCGCGCGGGCCGCGCACTAAATTTTCCGTGAGTTTGAGGGGCCAGACCCTCAGCCACCCTTGCTAAAGGGGGGAATTAAAGGGGGGATATATACCACTCGGCGTTTGTCCGTCTTTTTGTGCAAGCCGCATTATAAAAGTATTTAAACTGCGGCATTTGCGCTTAACATTGAAATATCGTTAGTTATATATATCCCTCAGTCGGCTTCGCCGCCAGCTCCCTTTAGCAAGGGCGCCAAGGAACATCCACGTTACGATCTCGCTTTGCTCGTCCGTGCCACCTCCCAAAATTGCGGTTTCCCTTCGGGAGCCTCCGCAAAGTGTCGCTTCGCTCGCGCGCAAGGGAGGCCTGTTGCGGCAACGCATGGGCAAGGGAGGCCTGATTATTGAGCAATGTATGCCTTGTGCAAGGGAGTCTTTATATTGGTATTGAAAAACAATCATGTTGTAATGCTTGACATTACAATATTGCAGGCGTATAATATAAACAACTTTATTGTATGGAGAACGTCCGCATGAAGATAACATCCCGTTTCACGGTGGCGGTGCACACGCTGCTGGTGATATACATTTTCGGCAAAGAGCGCAAAACTACGTCCGATTTTATCGCGGCCAGCGTGCGCGTAAACCCCGTAGTCATACGCCGCACGCTTTTAAGTTTAAAGGCGGCGGGCATGATAGACGTAAAGGCGGGCAGCGGCGGCGCGGCTATCGTAAAGGATTTAAACGATATCACTCTGTACGATGTGTATAGGGCGGTCGACAGCGTGGAGGGAGAGCTCTTTCACTTTCATGAAAATCCCAACCCCGCCTGCCCCGTGGGCAAGAATATCCACTCCGTGCTCGATGGTCACCTGGCCGATGCTCAGCAGGCCATGGAGAACGAGCTCAAAAAGGTCACTCTTGCCGGCCTGTGCGCCGAGCTTTCCGATAGGATAAGGGCGCAGGCCGCGCTCAGCTGACGCCGTGCTCAACTGATGCAGCGTTCTGCTGGCGCAGCATAAACATAATTAATAATATATCCGAATTTTCGCCGCCGCGCACAAATTTGTGCGCGGCGGCGCTCTTTATATCTCCGAAAAAATGTCTAAAAATTTTTAAAAAAATTTGTTGTAACGCTTGACATTACATCAAACGGGTGCTATATTGTAGATGTAATCAGAAAGATTACAACAACTCAAACAAAAATAAACTAATTTTCGGAGGTATTTTTATCATGAAAAAGATCGCAATCGTATGTGCAGCAGGCAAAGAGGGCAGGCTCCTCGTGGAGGAGGCCTTAAACCGCGGGTATGACGTGACGGGCTTCGTCCGCTCGGAGAGCAGCGCGGTTGACAAAAGGGCCAAAAAGGTGGTCAAGGACCTGTTTGACTTAACAACTGCCGACCTTAAAGGCTTCGACGCAGTTATCGACGCATTCGGCGCCTGGACGCCCGAAACGCTCCCCCTGCACAAGAGCACTTTAAAGCACCTGTGCGATATCCTCAGCGGAACGGACGTTCGCCTTCTCGTCGTGGGCGGCGCGGGCAGCCTCTATGTAAACCCCGAACACACCGTTCAGGTCAAGGATCTGGAGAGCTTCCCCGACGTGTTCAAGCCCCTTGCAACCAACATGGGCGAGGCGCTCGTTGAACTTCGCAAACGTGACGACGTAAAGTGGACATATCTCTCCCCCGCGGGCGACTTCGTTGCCGACGGCGCGCGCACGGGCGAGTACCTTCTCGGCGGCGAGGAGTACTTCGTCAACGATAAGGGCGAGAGCCGCATAAGCTACGCCGACTACGCAATCGCCATGATAGACGAGGTGGAGTTCGCCGCGCACATACGGCAGCGCTTCTCGGTAATAGGAAAGTAAAATCCAAAGCAAACAGGTATAAAGCGTTAGCGGCGGCGCGCTCTCTTCCGCGCCGCCGCCCAAAAAACGGGTGAAAGGATGGAAGTTTTAAAGATTTTTGAGTTTCTGCGCGACGAAATACATACCGTTGTAATGGCCACGGCAGGGGAGGACGGCAACCCCGTCACCTGCGCGATAGACATAATGGACTGCGACGCGGGCGGCCTGTATTTTTTAACTGCGCGCGGCAAAAACTTCTATTCGCGCTTAAAGGCGCGCCCGAATATATCGCTCACGGGCATTGCGGGCGATTCCACGCTCACGCGCGTGGCTGTGTCCGTCTCGGGCAGGGCAGAAGAGCTCGGCTGGGAAGGGCTCTCCCGTCTGCTTGACAAAAACGCGTATATGTATAAAATTTATCCTACCGAGCTTTCACGCAGAGCGCTGTGCGCATTTAAGCTTTGCGAGGGCTCGGGCGAAGTTTTCGATCTTACAAAGACCCCCGTCGAAAGGTTTTCCTTTTCGTTCGGGGGCCTTGGGAAAGGGGGCGGGTATATAATAAACGAAAAGTGCAGTCTGTGCGGCAGGTGTCTTGAGGTGTGCCCGCAGAACTGCATAAGTCTCGGCTCAATGACCGCGAAAATTGCGCAGAACAACTGCCTGCGCTGCGGCAACTGTATGGCCGTCTGCCCCGCAGGCGCGGTCAAGCGGCAATAATTTGCGTTGGTTACATGCCGGCAAAATAATTTATAACGGCGGCTTGGTTACGCACAACGCGCGGTAAACTATTTTAAGCGGCAATATAAAGTAAAGGTTGATATGAAAAACGAAGAACTTCTGGATAAATTGATAGGCATTTTAAGCTCGGAGCGCGGAGAGTCCGTGCCCGGGCTCTCAGCCGCGCAAAAGCCAGACTATTTCCGTGCGCTGTGCAACGTGCGTACGCCGCGGCCGGCGAGCGAAGAGTTCCTGCGCCTGCAGGATGAATACCTTGCCGCACGCGCGCGTGAAAAGGGTGTTGTGGACGCGGATAAGTTTGAATACCATGGAGGTATTGCGCTTTGGCGCGGAGATATAACGCGGCTCAACGCCGACGCTATAGTAAACGCATGCAACTGTGCGCTTTTGGGCTGTTTTTCGCCCCTTCACGGCTGTATAGATAATGCCATTCACTCGGCGGCTGGCGTGCAGGTGCGGCTGGACTGCAATGAGATGATGGAGGGCAAGCTCGAACCCAACGGCAGAGTGAGGGTTACAAAGGGATATAACCTTCCGTGCAGGTATATCTTTCACACCGTCGGCCCCATAGTGCGCAGGCGGGTGACGGAACAGAACCGCGCCGATTTAAAAAACTGCTATCTCTCTTGCCTAAATAAGGCGGCAGAGATGGGGCTTAAAAGCATTGCTTTCTGCTGTATATCTACGGGCGAATACGGCTATCCAAAGGCGGAGGCGTGCGCCCTTGCCGTTCACACGGTGAAAGAGTGGCTCAAAAAGGGCGACGGGCTTAAGATTATTTTCAACGTGTTTACCGCGGAGGATGAAAAATTGTATGAGCGCGAACTATTCGGCAATGAATGAAACAAACGAGCAAAAACTTCAAAAACTTTCTCTCTGGATCGATAGGGCGGAGGCGGTGGTGATAGGCGCGGGCGCGGGCCTCTCGGCTGCCGCGGGCTTTTCCTGCTCGGGCGAGCGCTTTATGGCGCATTTTGCCGACTTTGAAAAGAAGTACGGCTTCCACGACATGTATTCGGGCGGCTTTTACCCGTATGAAACTTTAGAGGAGTTCTGGGCGTTCTGGTCGCGCAACATACTCATAAACCGCTATGACTGCCCCGCGGGCAAGCTGTATGAGGATCTTTTAAAGCTTGTCAAGGATAAAAACTATTTTGTTATAACTACCAACGTCGACCACCGCTTTCAGGTTGCGGGGTTCGATAAGGCCCGCCTGTTTTACACGCAGGGCGACTACGGACTCTTCCAATGCTCAAAGCCGTGCAGGCAGGAAACTTACGATAACGAGGCCGCCGTGCGTAAAATGGTAAGAGAGCAGCGGGATATGAAGATACCTTCGGAACTGATTCCCTGCTGCCCGGTGTGCGGCAGGCCTCTCACCGCAAACCTGCGCACAGACGATACCTTTGTGGAGGACGCGGGCTGGCACGCGGCGAGCGCGCGCTACCACAAATTTTTAGAGAAATACGCGGACGGGCATATTCTGTTTTTGGAGCTCGGCGTGGGCATGAACACGCCCGTCATCATCAAGTACCCGTTCTGGCGCATGACATATAAAAACAAAGACTCGCGCTACGCCTGCATAAATTTCGACATGGCCTGCGCGCCCGGAGAGATCGCTGCGCGCTCGGTGTGCATCTCCGCCGATTTAAACGTGCTCTCTTCGCTCGTAAAGTAAAAGGCGGCCGTTGCCGCCGCCGGACGGCGCAAAGCGCCGCCAAATGCTGCCGTCAATCGCCGCGCGGTTTTATGCCGCGCGTCAACGCATGTCGGATAAAAAACATCCCCCGTGCGGAATTTCCGCACGGGGTGACAGATGATTCACAGACAGGCACCGAAGAGGGAATAGCCTACTTCCTCTTCCAACGCCCATTATTGTGCAGATTAGCAGGTGCCCAAAATCCTGCGCGCTTCCGTTCTGCACTGCGCTTTCCTTTTCAGGCTCTCATGCACCTGTCTGCGACACAATTCCCGGTCAAAATGTACGGCATCGCGCCGTTCAGCTGCGGCTACAGCCGCTTTCTCAGGCTTTGCGGAATTTTCCGCAGTTTTAAGATGCAAAAGTCCGTTTAAAGGCTCTGTTTTCAGGGCTTGGCTGATTTTCAATCACAGATACACATATCCCGCAATGTTGCTGCCGCCATATCTGTCGGTGCAAAATATATATATCTGCCCTTTATCGCCTTTAAATATATTTCTGTCGCCCTTCGCTCGGCCGGTCTCCGCATACATCTATAGCGGCGGGGGGGAGATGCGCGCCTCTCGCAAACCGGCAGTTCGGGCACAAAAACCTGCACAATTACGTCTGTGCAGGTATTGTTTTCAAAGTTATTAAATTTTAATTTCGAGACCCGCTTCCGCTTTGTTACGGTGTACCATATACACTTGCGGCAAACGCCATACAGGTAAAATCTCTTAGTTTTCGTTCCTCACGCCCTCAAACCTTTTTTCCTTGCGGCTTTTAAGGGGAGTGGAGCCGTCCCTTGCTCAAATTTCTCTTATTTCTCGCTTCTGCGCTCAGATTTCGATATGCCGGCCAAATTATTTCTAATTTTCCGTCTGTCGGAATTTTTGTATCCGGAATTAAAAGTCCCTTCATCCGGGCCGTTAAAACTTCTTTGTCCGAATATCCTCATCCGATTGCAGATTTTTGAAATCTGATAAATTCTTTGTTCGGGATCACTCCGCTCGTCTTATCATCCGTGCGGTCAGCCGGTCTTCAGGCCTGATTTCCGAAAACCGATTTAAATCCCTGCGAAATTAAAACCGTGTTTTCAGAATAAGGTCTCCCGGGTAAAACTGTTCATTGGACTACCCTCCTTGGTTACGTAGTAGCTTTGCGGAAGTAAAGAATTTTTTTGGTCATGTTTGTTTACCTCCTTTTTGCTATTCAATTTATATCAACGGGCGGTACGCAATTTCGCTGTCCGCTCTACGGTATAACATTGACCCCCTTTCGGGGCTACTTGAAAGTCATCTTTTACCTCTTTGAAGTCATTAGTTAAAAATGTTTAGCGCTAACATTTTTTGTTTGTTATTTTCTTTTTGTACCTTCATTATAGCAGATATTTTTCAGTTGTCAAGGGGTAAATCAAAAATTTTTTAAAATTTTTTTAATGCGATGCGTGCGCGCAGGCGCGGCGCATGCATACTGGCCGCGCCTGCGTACCCGCGCATAATATATAGTCGCGCGCCCGCGCGTATGCTTCGCCGCCTTCCGTTTGCAGTCTTTTTCGCATGCCGGAAATTTTCGTTTTTCTTGATCTGTCGGCGCGGAAGCGCGGGATTCATGTCGTTTTTTATGCCTTCCGCCAAAAATGGCGCGGGCAAAAGGCTTGACAAAATTGTCGCCTTAAGTTATATTAACTGAACTGAAAGGCATGAGCGGCGTGCTGCCGCGGAGGTTTTTTATGGATATCAGAAGCGAACATATCGGCGATAAGTTGGAAGTCTGGTTCAAAGGCGAAGTGTGCGCCGAATGCGTGCCTGAGGCCGAGGCGTTTTTAAACGGCAATCTCGGCGGCATAAAAAATCTTGTCATCGATTTCGGCGGCGTAAAGCGCCTTACAAAGGAGGGCGTGATGTTGCTTCTCTCCACCAAAAAGAAGCTCGGCGACGTGGCCATGTCGCTCGTCAACGTTCGCGAAGATATCTACGACAAGCTCGAGGAGCAGGGCGTCACTACGCTCATAGATATATCCAAAGCCGAGTAAGTTCCGCGGCCGGGGATCTGACGCTGGCTTTCATTTTGCATTAAATTTTAAAATTTTGCCCTGAGGGGCGCATTTTGCGCCCCTCAGGGCAGTTTTTATTCGTTTTTTGAGTTATTTTTCATATAAAACAGCCGAAAAATCATAAATTTTGCCCGGTATAGAGCCAAAACAGCTGCAAGTATCTCAATTTTCGCATTTGACATATTTCATCTTCGGTGATAAAATCGGAATATACGGCAGAAAATACGGCCGCAGGCGGGATGATCATATGACTGACAGCGGAATAAAACTCACGCCGCTCGCAGGGCGGGCGGTAATAAACAAAAAGGATGCGATAACCGGCTCGGTTTTTCTTGCCATACTTATCAGCGCCGTCCTTCTGGTGCTCGTACAGTCGCTCAACGTATTGTTTTTCCGCGGAATGCCGGCGCTGTTCTGGTCGTTTACCGCAGTTTTGGTTTTAGCCGACGGCGTTCTGTGCGTGCTTGTGTTCCGCAGGGCCCTTTCAGACGCAGGCGCCGCACGTTCAGTTCCGCCATATACCATTGCTTATCGTCACGACGGCTTTTTCGTGCTCTGCCACAAGAGCGGCGAAAGGGAATATATCCCCGCTGACGACATTGTGAAGGTCACGTCTTCCCGCGCAAAGCTGGCTTTTGTTCTGAACGGCTGGGCATATTCCGGCGGTCTCAACTACGGCAGGGTGACGTTTTATGTGTCGGACGGCAAAACTGTTTCAAAAAAATCGGTAAAGTATGTGGCAAACTGCGCCCAGTCGGCGCGCTTTATCCAATACACCATTCTCTCCAGGGGCGCCGTGGCGCACGTCGGGGACAAGGAAGAGGTCATCGGCGCCGTGTGATATGAGGCGCTTTTTCCTTCGCGCCCTTCCCGTGCCATAAAATTTGTTTTTTCGCAATTTTTTTATGTGATTTAGTTGACAATTTTTTGCTCATTTGTTAGTATCTAAATACAAATAAATCCCGTGGGGGAGTAGTAAGCTCGCTTTTGCGAGTGGCAGTCAACCAACATCGTGGCATAAAGCCTGGCCTGCCTTGAATTATCAGACTCACGTATAACCTTTTCGGCTATACGGGGTCAGTTTGAACCGTAAGCTTAAAGGTAAGCTTGCGGGTATTTTTTTGTAATAAGCAAACGGAGGTTTTTATGAAGGAGTACATGCAGTCCGCGCAGGACGTCCTCAAAGAGCTGGGCGTCAACGCAGACGGGGGCCTCTCTGCCGCAGAGGTGGAGAAGAGCCGCGCGGAACACGGCGAAAACCAATTCACGCGCGAAAAGCCTAAGTCGATACTCCGCCGCATATGGGAGGCGCTGTGCGAGCCGATGATGATAATTCTGCTTGTCGCGCTCGCCATAACCATAGCCGTGCAGATCGTTTCTGTGTGCATGGGCGGCGAATTCGACTGGATAGAGTGCGTGGGCATAGTCGTAGCTATCGTTATATCGGTCGCCATTTCTGTCGTTATGGAGCACCGCAGCGCCAAGGCGTTCGAGGCACTCTCCCGGATAGGCGAGGACACCCTTGTGAAGGTCGTGCGCGGCGGCGAAGTTACGCTCATACCCCAGAAAGAGGTGGTAGTGGGCGACATTTTGTGCGTGGAGACGGGCGCAAAGCTGCCCGCCGACGGCAGACTGATCGAGAGCACTCAGCTTCAGTCTGACGAGAGCGCTTTAACGGGCGAGAGCATGGCGGTAAAGAAGGACGCGGGCTTTATATGCGCGGCGGAGAACACCCCCGTCGCCGAGCGCCACAACATGCTCTATTCGGGCTGCTTTATAACGGGCGGCTCCGGCAAGGCCGTCGTCACGGGCGTGGGCGACAACACCGAGTTCGGCAAGATCGCGCGCGAGCTCACCAACCAGGATAAGTCGAGCACGCCGCTGCAGGAAAAGCTCGCCAGGCTCGGCAAGCTCATAACCATGCTGGGCGCGATTGCGGCAGCGCTCATATTCGTCATTCAGATAATAGAACTCGCCGTGGCGGGCTTCCCCTCCGACGGGGCCGAGGTATTCCGCCTGATCTCGGGCGCGTTTATCGACAGCATAGTGCTGATAGTTGCCGCCGTGCCCGAGGGCCTTCCCACTATAGTGGCGGTAACTTTGGCGATAAATATAATCAAAATGTCAAAGCAGAATGCGCTTGTCAAAAAGCTCGTCGCCTGCGAGACCGTCGGCTGCATAAACGTCATCTGTTCGGATAAGACGGGCACGCTCACAGAAAACAGAATGACCGTCACCGACGTGCAGATGGGCAACACCCGCCTCTCTCCCGACAAGATACCTTCAGACAGCGCCCTTATACGCGGCTTCTGCGTGAACTCCACCGCCGACGTGCACTTCAACGGCGACAGGACGGAGTTTATAGGCAACCCTACCGAGTGCGCAATGCTCGTCGCGGCGCACAAATCGGGCGTGGAATACCAGTCGGTGCGCAGCGGCTACAGGCAGATATACCGCTACCCCTTCTCGTCCGAGACAAAGAACATGACGACCGTCGTAGACGAGATGGGCGAAATTATAGCCTACACCAAGGGCAGCCCCGAAAAGATAATCGCCATGTGCGACATGGCCCCCGAAGACAGAAGGGCCGCAGAAGATTCGATAGCCTCCTACCAGGCGCAGGCTGGCAGGGTAATAGCGCTCGCCCACCGCACCTTAGAGCGCGGATACGACTTCGATAACGAGCGCGCCGCCGTTGAGAGCGGCATGATATTCGACGGCTTCGTCGTCATCTCCGACCCTCTCCGTTCGGACGTGTTCGCCGCCGTTGAACGCTGCCGCCATGCGGGCATAGATATAAAGATGCTCACGGGCGACAACATAATAACCGCCAAGGCGATAGCCACCCAGCTCGGCATTCTGGACGACGACCACATCGCCGTGGAGGCCAAGGACGTGGAGGATCTCTCCGACGAGGAGTTCTCCGAGATGATAAAGAAGATTCGCGTCATAGCGCGCTCCACGCCCGTAATCAAGATGCGCGTGGTAAAGGCGCTCAAAGCCCAGGGCAACGTCGTGGCAGTCACTGGCGACGGCATAAACGACGCCCCCGCCATAAAGAACGCCGATGTAGGCGTGGCGATGGGCATCACGGGCACCGAGGTTTCCAAGGAGGCGAGCGACATCGTGCTTTTAGACGACTCGTTCTCCACCATAGTCACGGCCGTGCAGTGGGGCAGGGGCATTTATGAAAATTTCCAGCGCTTCATCCAGTTCCAGCTCACGGTAAACCTCTCGTCGGTGCTTATAGTGTTCATCTGCGTGGTTTTAAACATAGGCAACCCCTTCACCGCCATACAGATGCTGTGGATAAACCTCATCATGGACGGCCCTCCCGCGGTAACGCTCGGCCTCGAGCCCATGCGCGACGGACTCATGGACCGCAGCCCCACGCCGAGGAACTCGAATATAGTTTCAAAGGATATGCTCTCGCGCATAATCGTAAACGGACTGTATATGACGCTCATCGTGGTGATGCAGACCGAGCTCAACTTCCTCGGCATAGAGGAGGGTCACGAGAGCACGGCCGTGTTCACGCTGTTCGTGCTGTTCCAGCTCTTCAACGCCTTCAACGCGCGCGAGCTGGGGAACAACAGCATATTTAAAAACTTCCTCAAAAACCACATCATGCTCGCCGTGTTTGCAGGCACCTTCGTATTGCAGGTAATAATCACTCAGTTCGGCGGAACGGTATTCGACACGAACGGCCTGAATATAATCGACTGGCTCAAGGTGTTTGCAATGGCGCTCTCGATAATCGCCGTATCCGAGATAGTAAAGCTCGCCCGCAGGCTGTTTGCGCGCGGCAAGCACCGCGCTGCGGCATAAAACTTGCGTTGAGTTGAATATATATTTGTATATTGTTGCGCGGAATGGCAGTTAATGTTGCCGTTCCGCGCTTTTTTTTTTAATATCAGTTGCGAAATTTTTTTGTAAGCTGTTGACAAGCTGACGGTTGGTATTATAATAAATATAGTAATATAATTAAACTTGATAAGGGGTAGCGGAAATTTATGCTTAAAATGCTGCGTGCGGATCTTTATAAATTATTTAAATCAAAAATACTGCTCGTGCTTTTCATACTCATGCTTTGCAGTACGATAATCGAGCCGCTTTCATGGATGGGGCCTCAGAATTTAAACAATTATTCAGTATACAGTATTCTGCGTTCCGGCACCGCGTTGCAGGAATTTATCTGGCTGCTTATCGTGCCGTTTGCGGCAAAAGACTTCTCTTCGGGGTATGTAAAAAACTTCTTCCCTTCGTATACAAAGCGCGATAAATTGTTCTATGTGCTCTCTAAAGTCGCAGTCATCTTTGCCTTCTGCCTTTTGTACTATCTGGTAAAGTTTGCCGTAAATGTGTTCTTTGTGTATATCGCCAATCCCGAAGATTGGATGATGTATGATCCCGCCGAGAATACTTTTACGATAGGCTATTTTTACTTCGCCTATATTGCGGGCATGTTGAACGCCGTGGCTGTAAGCTCCGTTATAACTGTTATATGCATGCTCACAAAAAAGGAGATTTTAGCCTTTTTAGTATCGCTTGTGTGCATATTCCTTTCAGCGTTTGTTTGTAGGATGATAGACAATGAAGTGGGCGAAAGATATTTTATCGAGGTATACACCCTCTTCGCCCAGTATAACGCGCTCTATTATTCAAGCGCGGAGCAGATCGCCGTTATGCTCGGCATCTCGGTATTTTATATTGTGCTGTCTGTGATAGTCGGGTATGTAATATTAACGCGCAGAAGCCGGTAAAGCGCTATTGTAAAAATGTTGTATAATTTTTGCCGCGACTATTGACAAACTAATAAGCGGTGCTATAATAAATATGGTTATAATAGTTATTATTATAGCAAATTAAATCTATGGGAGAAACGTTATTATGCTTAAAATGCTGCGGGCAGATTTTTACAAGATTTTTAAATCAAAAGTCTTGCTGGTTCTGCTGATAGTCGTTTTTTGCTGCGTAATAGCCAATCCGCTCTATCTGATGGACGAATATATTATCACTAATAATTCCGTGTATCGCCATTTAGAGTCGCCGAGAATATTCACAATGTATATGTGGATATTCGTAGTGCCGTTTGTTGCAAAGGATTTTTCTTCGGGGTTCATAAAAAATATTTTTCCCTCTTATTCCGGGGCGGATAAGGCATATTACATATTCTCCAAATTGTTTTATATATTCGCCCTGTGCCTGCTGTATTTTATACTCGATTTTATCGTGAATATAATATTTACGGCTGCCGCAAACCCGGAAGACTGGATGATGTATAACCCTGAAAGGGATGATTTTACCGTTGGATTCTTTTACTTCAGATATATTGCGCAGTTGATCAACGCAGTGGCGGCAGGTTCGCTGCTCATGCTGCTGTGCGTGCTGATAAAAAGGGAATATATTGTTTTTATAATCGTGCTGCCCTATTTATTTCTGCTCAGCTATATGCTGTATGAGTTCATAAACGATTCTGTCGCATTATTGGCCGAAAAGATGCATTTAGAAATTGATAGGTTCGATATCAAGCCCTTTACCGTTTTTGGTGGATTCAGCGGCGTGACTAACGATGAAAGCAAATCGGTGATCCCCTTTGTGCTCGGCATATGCTACACAATAGTGTTCACGCTTCTCAGTTATGTGGCAGTCAGAAGGAGGAGCTATTGAAATGGAGCTTGTCAAAGTTGACGGGATAGGAAAAGTTTATCGCAAAAAGACGGTGCTGCATGATGTGAATTTTGCCATAGAGCAGGGCGAAATATACGGTCTTGTCGGTAACAACGGCGCGGGCAAAACCACGCTTTTAAGGATAATAGGCAATATGCTGCGCCCCACTTCTGGTGAAATAGTTTTCAATAAAGAGCAGTTTAAATCCAAGGTGCGCATCGGCGTGCTCATCGAGCGCCCTGCATATTATCTCGATATGTCCGCCTATGAGAATATAAAGGCAAAGGCGCTTGCCCTCGGGGTGAGATATGCGCCGCAGGATATCAACGATCTTTTGGAACTTGTGGGGCTGCATGATGTCGGCAAAAAGAATGCGGCGGCCTTTTCAACAGGTATGAAGCAGCGCCTCGGCATAGCGCTTGCCATGGTGGGAGAACCCGATCTGCTGTTGTTCGACGAACCTATCAACGGGCTTGATCCTCAGGGCATACTCGAGATAAGGAACGCACTTTTAAAAATTCATGCCGAGCGAGATGTTACCATGATAATATCCAGCCATATCCTCGATGAGCTTGCAAAAACTGCTACGCGGTTCCTTGTGCTCAACAAGGGCAGGATCATAAAAGACTGCACCAAGGAACAGTTTGTTTCCGAGTGTGGCGACATGGCGATAGACGAGTACTATTTGCAGCTTGTAAGTGCTGATTGAATTATTTTGAGTTTAAACTTTCCCCGCAAGGTATCTTGCGGGGTACTTTTTTGGCGGCGCTTTGCAGCCGCGCGCCCTGTTGACAGGGCGCACGGCAGGGTGTATAATCATTGTGTAAAATTAAAAAAGGAGGCGGCATATATGCTTGCTATCGGCCAGAAGGCCCCCGATTTTTCGCTCTCCGACGAGAGCGGGAATATCTATTCGCTCACAGATTTTGCGGGAAAAACTTTAGTTCTGTATTTCTATCCAAAGGACAGCACTCCCGGCTGTACCCGCCAGGCGTGCGCGTTCGGCGCGCTGTACGGGCAGTTCAAGGCCCTCGGCGCGGAGGTAGTGGGGGTCAGCAAAGATTCGGCCGCCTCGCACGCGAGGTTCAAAGAGAAGAACTCTCTGCCCTTTATTCTTCTGTCCGACCCCGAAAAGTCTGCGCACGAAGCCTACGGGGCCGTCGGCGAAAAGAAGCTCTACGGCAAGGTGACGGTGGGCACCATTCGCACGACCTATGTAATAGACGGCGGCGGCACGATAATTTACGCAAAGGCGGGCGTTTCGCCCGACAAGAATCCTGCGGAGGTGCTGGAATTTTTAAAAACCCTCAAAACTTAATATTTACTTCGCATTACTTTGTTGTTCTGCGGCTCGTCGAAACGCGCATAAACATACAGGCAGCAAAGTAAACTTTTCTGCCGGATTCGTTCAGCGGTTTTCCTCTTCCCAAAAAATCTTTGTGAAACAAATCTTTTTTGGGAGTTTTGTAGGGTCACTTACGCCTAAGTAAGCTCCCTCAAGTTTTCCTCGAACGCCTCGTACTGCTCGCAACTATTAAGTTTATAATTGCTTACAGCAAGGTGCAATTCCCGCGGCAATATGCCGCAAATAACGTATTAATCAACGCATAAATCAATGTATAATTCAAGGGGTAAAATGATGAAAAAGATAAAGATAGCCTATATAGGCGGCGGGTCAAAAATGTGGGCGCGCGTGTTCATGTCTGACCTTGCAATAGCGGAGGGCCTCGGCGGCGAGATAGCGCTGTACGATATCGATATCCCTGCGGCAGAGCGCAACGCGGCGATAGGCGGCTACATCAACGCCGACCCCGCCGCAAAATCAAAATTTGAATACAGGGTGTATGAAGATATCGGGGGCGCGCTCTCGGGCGCCGACTTTGTGGTCATATCCATACTCCCCGGCACTTTCAAAGAGATGAGGAGCGACGTGCACGCGCCCGAAAAGTACGGCATATGGCAGTCCGTGGGCGATACGGCGGGCCCCGGCGGCGTGCTGCGCGCCATGCGCACCGTGCCCATCTACGAGGGCTTCGCGCGCAAAATAAAGGAGATATGCCCGGACGCGTGGGTGATAAACTTCACCAACCCCATGAGCATATGCGTAAAGACGCTTTACGACGTATTCCCCCAAATCAAGGCCTTCGGCTGCTGCCACGAAGTATTTCACGCGCAGGAATTTTTGTGCTGCGCCTTAAAGGAACTCAAAGGCATAGACGTGCACCGCTCGCAGATCTATACCGACGCCTGCGGAGTGAACCACTTCACCTGGATAACCGAGGCGCGGTACAAAGACTATGACCTGCTTTCGCTCATTCCCGAATTTGAGGAAAAGTTCTATGAAGAGGGCTACTGCGAGCAGGAGGGGCACGGCAGGTTTGATTTTAAAACCGATCCCTTCTGCTACGGCAACAAGGTGAAGATGGACCTCTTCAACAAATACGGCGCGCTCGCCGCCGCGGGGGACAGGCACCTTGCCGAGTTCATGCCGCGCGGCTGGTATCTGAAGGACCCCGAAACGGTTAAAAGCTGGCTGTTCAATCTGACCACGGTGGACTACCGAGAAAGGCAGCAAAAGGAACGCGTTTCCGAGACGATAGAGATGGCCGAGGGGAGGAAAAAGTTCCCCGTCGTAAAGTCGCAGGAGGAGGCTGTGGAGCTCATGAAGGCGATAATGGGGTTTGAAACGGTCGTTTCAAACGTGAATATGCCCAACGTCGGGCAGATGCCCCAGCTTCCCCTCGGCGCCATAGTCGAAACGAACTGTGTGTTCTCCAACGGTCAAGTGAAGCCCGTCGCGGCCAAGCCGCTGCCAAAGGCGGTGGCAGGGCTCGTCTGCCGCGCCTCGAACAATATCGAAGTTTGCTACGAGGGCATAAAGGAGCGGAACTTAAACAAGATATATCTCTCCTTTGCCAACCAGGCGCTGTGCGACGGCCTCCCCATGGACGAAAGCTATTCGCTGTTTAAAGATATGTGTATAAACACGCGCGCATATCTCGACGAATTTTTCGATCTGTCAAAATTATAAAAAATAATTTTACGGGCGGCATTGCCGCCCGTTTTGCTTTCCTGGTTGTAAATATAAAATAGAAAATTTTTGGGAGAACATATGTAACTTCGGTAATAGTGTATTTGCGTTATTACATTATTTACTTTTTTAGCAGGGGGCATATTGACTAATATAAAAAAGCTGATATAATAAAATCAGTAAACAACAGTTGGCATGGCTTTTTATATCGGAGATCAAGGCTATGCTTGTGAGCCTGTTTATTATAGCAACATATCTTGGACGACTACAAAAAATGTGATCAATGCCGGTAGACCACTATTGAGTGCAATATATAAAGTACAAGCAGGAGAAAATTTTTATCATGCTGTGCTTATTTTGGGCTATGACAGCTATCAATATCAATATACGTATAGCGGGCGCGTTAATTCGGAAATGTATTATTATTTAAGAATCAGCGACGGGTGGGATACAAGTTCTGCCGGCAGATATATTGATTTCAACGGTTTTTACAGGTCGGTCGAAGCAATAGATTTAATAATAAGCAATTAAGGAGTTTATAAATGGCAAAAAGGAAAATAGCAATAATAAGCGGCATAGCCGCGGTTATTGTGATAGTTGCAGTGGTGCTCGGTTTGTACTTCGGCGGTGTGATAGGCAACTATGTGCACAGAACTCTGAATGATTTCAGCGGCTTTTCAGATTTTTCGGCGGAAGAAGTGAAAAGTATTGATATTAATTTCTTTAATTATGACGAAGGTGAAGAGGTTGACTGTACTATTACCGACGGCAACGATATAGCCTCTATTTCTTCGCTGTTTAAAAATGCCAGATATGAATTGCAGGATTATTCCGGCTATCCCGGGCAATCAAGTTACAATGTAACTTTTAATTTCAATGACGGGGGCAGCAGCTTCATCAATACGCTCTGCGTTAAGGTGGGCGGCAGATACTATTACTGCGAAAGCTATGACGAGCTGTCGTCGGCGATAGATAGCGCCATTGAGGGGCTGGATTGGACTATTACTAAATATTGACGGGATGTTTTCTGGTTGCAACAAAAGCGGGGTGTGGTGCGCAGTTCTGCGCACCACACCCCGCTTATACATAAGGAGAATAAAACAGTAAGAAGAAAAATTGCAGATGTGTATTTAAATTAATACAGATATAATTAATTTAATTTATTTAATTATTTTTATTTTTTGCGATTAATTTTTACCACGCCACCGACCACCAGTTGGGCGCCGAGCCCGTCACAAAGGTGATTATCACCATTATCAAAAAGTCCAAAACTATGGCGGCGCCCAGCGTGCAGTCCACGATCGTGGCTGCCCTTGTGCCCATCTTTGAAATAAGGTTCATCATGGGCCTGAACGCGAACGCCATTAAAAGGTACACGCCGCCGCCGTATAAAAGGGTGGTTATAATGCTGGTGTAACGCGTTATGTGCGTGGGTATGTCGCTGTAGTCCCAGAGGATCACGCCCGCGCACTTTTCATACAGCATGCCCACGGCTATCTCGCCCGCCATGATGAACAGGAATATCACGGCAAAGTAGATGATGTGCGAAAGCACTCTCTTTCCGCGCGTCATGTTCTTGAATATGCGTATGTTGAAAAACCGCAGTTCGTCGGGCGTGCCCATCAGCACGTATACGGCAAGCAGCGCTATGCCGTACGCCATTAAAAAGGGCAGCAGCTGGTGACGGCAGTCGAAGATGTGCTTTGTCACCATTCTGCCCGCGTTCTCTGCGCAGAAGCCGAAAAATGAAAACACTATCATGCCCACCAAAAAATAGCGCACGTCGTACCCGAATATGGTCAGCGGCCTGCGCTCTCTTTTGGCCTTTACGACCTTCAGCCTGCGCCCGTCTTCTCTTTCGGCAGAAGATTCAACTCCTTCGCCTATAACGTATGTATTGTCCATGATGCTCTCCTCTTTACATATCTAATATGCGCCGCGATTATAAAGCGTTCATAAATCATTTATAAAGTTAACATAAATTTTTGCAAAAATTGCGTTATTTTTGCTGTAAAATTCTGCCTTTTGTGCGCCGTATGGCGGGCTGAGGCATCTTTGCCGCCCTTTTAACGCCCATATATTATTGTCCTGCGGTTAAAATTCGATTTGAGAAATGTAAATTATTTGTAAGTGTTTGCGGCATACCCTGCTGCAGCGGCGGGCGCGGTTAAATTGCCCGTTGACAACGGCGGCGGCGCGTTATATAATATTATTATTGTTGCACTGCCGTGCAAAGTACATTATGGCGCACGATACGGCACCCCGCTGAAGCGCCGAAAGGGGGAAAGATGAAATATATTATAGCCCTCGACCAGGGCACAACGAGCACGCGCGCCGTGCTCTTCGATAAATCGGGCGCGATAGTTTCGTCATACGGGCGCGAGATAGAGCAGTTTTACCCCGCTCCCGGCCTTGTGGAACACGACGCCGAGGAGCTGTTCTTCTCGTCTCTCCGCGCCGTGCAGCGCGCCATGGAGCTTGCGGGCGCATCTGCCTACGATATCGCCGCGCTGGGCATAACCAATCAGCGCGAAACGGCGATAGTGTGGGAGAAAAAGACGGGCCGCCCTGTGTGCAACGCCATAGTGTGGCAGTGCCGCCGCACGGCCGACCGCTGCAGGCAGCTTGAAGAGCTCGGCCTCACCGGTACCATACGCAAAAAGACGGGGCTCATCCCCGATCCGTATTTTTCGGCCACTAAGCTGGAGTGGATACTCAAAAACGTCCCCGGCGCCAGGCAACGGGCGGAGAGGGGCGAGCTGCTGTTCGGCACGGTGGATACCTGGCTTGTGTGGCGGCTGACGGGCGGCACGGTGTTCGCCACCGACTACACCAACGCCTCGCGCACAATGCTCTTCAATATTCATACGCTGGAGTGGGACGACGAGCTTTTAGAGCTCTTCGGCGTGCCACGCTGCATGCTGCCCGAGGTTTTGCCGTGCGGCGGCGACTTCGGAGTGACCGAACATGGCTTTTTCGGCGGCGGCATACCCATACGGGGCGTGGCGGGCGACCAGCAGGCGGCGCTCTTCGGTCATCTGTGCTTAAACGAAGGCGAGGCCAAAAATACCTACGGCACTGGTTGCTTTTTGCTGATGAACGCGGGCAAAAGGGCGTGCACGGAGAGCGGACTTCTTACTACTCTCGCCGCGTGCGTTGACGGCAGGCCGAACTATGCGCTCGAAGGTTCGGTATTTATCGGCGGCGCGGCCGTGCAGTGGCTGCGCGACGGCCTCGGGCTTATCTCCTCCGCCGCGGAGACCGAGGAGCTTGCCGAAAGGGTGAAAGACAGCGCGGGCATGTATTTCGTGCCCGCTTTCAACGGGTTGGGCGCGCCCTATTGGGACGGCTCGGCCTGCGGGATACTCAGCGGGATCACGCGCGGCGCAAAAAAGGAGCATATAGTGCGCGCCGTGCTCGAGGGCATGGCCTACCGCGTGAACGACGTTCTGCGCGCAATGGAGGCGGCTTCGGGGGTTACTCTTTCCCGCCTCGCGGTGGACGGCGGCGCCAGCGCCAACAACTTTTTAATGGGTTTTCAGGCTGATATCTCGGGGTGTGAAGTCGTGCGCCCTGCAAATACCGAGGTGACGTCGCTGGGAGCGGCATATATCGCGGGCCTCTCGTCGGGTTTCTGGAAAAATCTGGACGAGGTGCGCGGGAATGTAAAGGTGGACAGGGTATTCTTCCCCGAAATGTCTGAAGAGCAGCGAGAATCACTGCTCGAAGGGTGGAGGAGGGCGGTTAAAAAGTCGCGTTTATAACGCGCCAGTGATACGGCCTTGTATATGCGTCGCATTACATTGTCGCTGTTACGGGTGTGCTCAGTCACTTACGCCTAAGTAAGCTCCTTCGCACCTTCCGCCAGCTCCGCGTACTGCTCGCATCTGCAAGGCCTCCGCAGGCGGGTTCAGTAAATAAATTTAATTAAATAAAAAATAAATTAATTATTTAATTAAAATAAATTAATTATTTAATTATTTAAATTAAATTAAAAATAAATTAATTAAATTAAATATTATAATTTTATGGAAAATAAAAAATATAAACTCAATTTCGAGCTCGTGCCCGACAGTTGCTGGTATTCCAACCTGCGCAGTCTTTTAACCAAAGGGCAGTGGGACGCCCTGCGTAAAAAAGCGTATGCCCGTGCGGGCGGTAAGTGCATGGTCTGCGGCGCTCCGTCGAAGCGGCTGGAAGCGCACGAACAGTGGGAGTACGACGAGAAAAACGCCGTTCAGCGGCTTAAAGATATAATCGCCGTCTGCCCCGCCTGCCACGCAGTCATCCATATCGGCCGCACGCAGCTAAAGGGCGATATCCGCGCCGCCGAGGAACATTTCATGAAGGTGAATGGCTGCAGCTATTCCGAATACCGTGCAGCTTTAGGCGAGGCCAACGCGGCGCATATCCGCCGCAACAGGGTGCCCGAGTGGGGACTGGATATTTCAAAACTTGCGGAATTTATTTGAACGGCATTTATATGAGTTTGTTTCGGTGCGGGCGCGCGGAGTTCAGGATGGCTGAATTCTGCGCGCTCTTTCTGTGCTGTTGTAAACTAACATCGTTGTCCGCCGTCAGATGCGCGTTTTTGCAAAAAGTTTTCAACATTGCACACCCTTTTATTAACAGTGCCCGCGCAAACGCGCCTATTTGCGCCGAAACGGCAGGCTTTGTGCAGTCTGCACATTGTTACAAAAAAACATACAATATATAGTGGACCGTCGCTTGACAACGCACTATATATGTTATATACTTGATTTTACTGCGGCAACGGGGGGCGGGGTACACTGTTTTTCGCTCTCCGGGCGGCTTAAAGAGGCCACGCAGGCCGTGTTTTGCCGTGTTTGCAAGTTTTATAATATTTTCTTATACAAGATATTGTGTTTTGGGTATTGACAAAACACAATATGTGTGATATGATGTAAGTGTTCGCCGAAGATAAGGGGCGATCGGCTGTTGCGGGACGGCCATGTCCGTCTGCGTTGGCAGAAAATAAAGTAAGTTTTACCGTGGCGCGTAAGGGCGCGCTTGAGGAGGAGATTTTCATGAAAGTTATAAAAAGGGACGGCACGACGTGCGATTTCGACGGCAACAAGATAGCCGTCGCCATTCAGAAGGCCAACCAGTCTGTGGACTTTGAAGACAGGATAACCGACGAGCAGATCACGAAGATAGTCGACGACATATCTTCCCGCCACAGAGCACGCCTTCTTGTAGAGGATATACAGGATATGGTGGAGGAGAAGCTCATGGAGCTTCAGAAGTACAACCTCATGAAGTCGTACATTCTCTACCGCTATGAGCGCGCGCTCGTCAGGAAGGCCAACACCACCGACGAGAGCATACTTTCGCTCATCCGCAACGCCAACAAGGACGTAATGGAGGAGAACTCCAACAAGAACGCGCGCACGGCCTCCACCCAGCGCGATCTTATAGCGGGCGAAGTTTCAAAGGACTTGACGCGCAGGATACTCCTGCCCGAATATATCTCCAAGGCTCACGACGAGGGCGCCATCCACTTCCACGACGCCGACTATTTTCTTCAGCCCATATTCAACTGCTGCCTCATCAATATCGAGGATATGCTCGATAACGGCACCGTAATGAACGGCAAGATGATCGAGAGCCCCAAATCTTTCCAGGTAGCCTGTACGGTAGTCACTCAGATAATCGCCTCCGTCGCCTCCTCGCAGTACGGCGGCCAGTCGGTGAACATGGCGCACCTCGGCAAGTACCTTCGCAAGACGAAAGAAAAGTACATGAAGCAGTGCGACGAGCAGTTCGGCGATACGATAAGCAGGGAAGAGAAGGATAAGTTCGTTGCCATGCGCTTGAAAGACGAGCTCAAGGCCGGCGTTCAGACCATACAGTATCAGATAAATACATTGATGACCACAAACGGACAGTCGCCGTTTGTAACGTTGTTCCTCTATTTGAAGCCCGACGATCCCTATATCGAAGAGAACGCCATGATAATAGAGGAGATACTCCGCCAGCGCTACCAGGGCATCAAGAACGAGGTGGGCGTATACGTCACCCCCGCGTTCCCCAAGCTCGTGTACGTGCTCGACGAGAACAACTGCTTAAAGGGCGGCAAGTACGACTATCTCACAAAAATGGCAGTGAAGTGCTCCTCAAAGCGCCTCTATCCCGACTATATCTCGGCGAAGAAGATGCGCGAAAATTATGAGGGCAACGTTTTCTCGCCCATGGGCTGCCGCTCCTTCCTCGCCCCCTGGAAGGACGAAAACGGCAACTATAAGTTCGAAGGCCGCTTCAACCAGGGCGTTGTTTCGATAAACCTTCCCCAGATAGGCATTCTCGCACGCGGCGATGAAAAGAAGTTCTGGGATCTCATGGAGGAGAGGCTCCAGCTCTGCTTTGACGCGCTCATGGTCCGTCACAACGCGCTTATGGGAGTCTCGTCCGACGTATCGCCCATACACTGGCAGTACGGCGCCATCGCCCGCCTCGACAAGGGCGAGAAGATAGATAAATACCTCTTCGGCGGCTACTCCTCGATATCCCTCGGCTATATAGGCCTGTATGAGGTGACCAAGCTGATGACGGGCGAGTCGCACACCACCGAAAAGGGCCAGGCGTTCGCGCTCAGGGTAATGCAGTGCCTGAGAGACCACTGCGACAAGTGGAAGGCGGAGACCAACATCGGCTTCGCGCTCTACGGTACGCCTGCAGAGAGCCTGTGCTACCGCTTCGCGCGCATAGACAAGGAGCGTTTCGGCACCATAAAGGACGTCACCGACAAGGGTTACTACACTAACTCCTACCACGTGGACGTGCGCGAGCACATCGACGCCTTCCATAAGTTCGAGTTCGAGAGCCAGTTCCAGAAGATATCTTCGGGCGGCGCGATATCGTATGTGGAGATACCCAACATGCGCAACAACCTTGCCGCAATGGAGGACGTCGTAAAGTTCATTTACGACAATATCCAGTACGCCGAGTTCAATACCAAGTCCGACTATTGCCAGGTCTGCGGCTACGACGGCGAGATAATGGTAAACGACAATTACGAGTGGGAGTGCCCTGTATGCCACAACAAGGATCAGCGCAAGATGAACGTAACGCGCCGCACCTGTGGTTACTTAGGCGAGAACTTCTGGAATGTGGGTAAGACCAAGGAAATCAAAGCTCGCGTTCTTCACCTTTAATTACTCCGCCAAACTTCATATAAGCGTCGTAATACTGTGTCGCGCTTACGGGTGTTTTCGGTCATGTACGTCTTTGTACACTCCCTCAAACCTTCCGCACGCTCCTTGTCTTACTCGCTTCTATGAAGTTAGTAATTGCGTTTGATGAGGTAAAAAAATAATTTTTTCGCGCGGCGCGCATATGCAAAAAGCGATATGCGCGCCGCGCTTGTTGTTAAATAAAATTAACGCCGAAAAACGGCAAGGAGGAATTTGGTTCCGCCGTTAAGCCGTTTTACGACAAAAAATAAAAATCACGGCAAAGATTTTTGCGCAGGGAACCCCTCCGCCGCTATGCGGCACCTCCCCTAAAATGGGAGGCAGGACGATTTGCGTGAGAGGAGTCTTTTATGAATTACGGTACTATAAAATATTATGATATAGCCAACGGCCCGGGCGTGCGCGTGTCGCTGTATGTGAGCGGCTGCCGCAACCACTGCAAAAATTGTTTCAACCCCGAAACGTGGGACTTCTGCTACGGTCAGCCGTTCACTCCCGAGGTGGAGGATAAAATTTTAAATGGTATGCAGCCAAGCTATATAAAGGGCTTTTCGCTTTTGGGCGGCGACCCGTTCGAGCCCGAAAATCAGCTCGCGCTCGTCGGTTTCATGGAGCGCCTCAGGCGCGCATATCCCGATAAAACGGTGTGGGCGTGGACGGGCTATAACTTCGAGTCCGACCTTTTAACGGGCAAGAAGGGCGATCCCGAAATAACCATGCGCCTTTTGAAGTGCATCGACGTTCTGGTCGACGGCAGGTTCGTCGAGGAGCTCAAAAATCCCGATCTTTTATTCCGCGGCTCTTCCAACCAGCGCATAATACTTGTAAAACAGTCGATCGAGCGCGACGAGCTGGTGCAGATGGTCGCCGAAACCGACCGCCTGTTTGTGCGCAGATTTACCCCCGGCGACGGACAGGGGCTGTTTGAAATTTTGGGCGACGGGCAGACAATGCAGTATATCGAGCCCGCCTACAGCCGCGAAAAGACTGAGGAGTTTTTACGCAGTTTCTGCATAGCTACTGGCAACGCGTTCGCCGTCGAACTTAAAAGCACCGGCAAACTCATAGGCTACATTCTCTTGAAGCCGGCGGGGGAGAGAGAACTCGAGGCGGGCTGGATATTTCACCGCGATTACCGCGGCATGGGGTATGCCTATGAGGCTGTGCAGGCCGCGTTTGACCGCGCTTTCACAGAATTCGGCGCGTTCAGAATAACCGCCTCTGTCGACGAGCGCAACGCGCCCTCGCTCGCGCTTGCGCGCAGTATTGATATGAAGTTTGTAAAGACAAAAAAAGAGGACGGAAATACTCTCCTTACTTATGTTAAGGCGAAGGGAAACAAGTGATTTGCGCGGCAATATCCCGCAATTACTTAGTTTTTAATGAGGATGATTTATGAAAGTAAATATAAAGAAGCTGAACAAAGACGCAAAGATCCCCGCATACGGCAGCGAGTTTGCCGCGGGGGCAGACCTCTATGCCTGCCTCGACGGCGAAGTTAAGATACCCGCGGGCGAAACGGTTGTCATTCCCACAGGAATCGCGCTCGAGCTGCCCGTAGGCTATGCGGGGCTGATATACGCCCGCAGCGGCCTTGCCACAAAGCAGGGGCTTGCGCCCGCAAACAAGGTGGGCGTTATAGACTGCGACTACCGCGGCGAGGTCAAGGTTGCGCTGCATAATCATTCCAAAGAGGAGCGCACCGTATCCTGCGGCGATCGCATTGCCCAGCTCGTGATAACGCCCTATATCACCGCCGTGTTCGAGGAGGCGGACGAGCTCTCGGATACCGCGCGCGGCGCGGGCGGCTTCGGCAGCACGGGAAAAAATTAAATTAAAAACAAAAAAATAAATTAAAATTAAATTATTTTTTAATAATTATTTTGCGGATATATGCGCGCGTTTTGCCGGTATATCCGCTTTTTTAATTTGTTTAATTTTGACTGCGCGCGTCAACCGCATGACGTATATTTGGAAACTGATTTTTTTACGCTTTTGTTACAACTCTGTGCAAAAAATTTTACAAGTCTGTGCTAAAATATTCTTGCAACCGAACGCAAGGAGCAATAATATGTTAAAAGCTATAAATATATCCAAAGTTTACAAGACGAAGCGGGGCAGCGTTACGGCGCTTGCCCCCTGTTCGCTTGAATTCGGCGGGCATGGCCTGGTGCTCATCTGCGGCGAGAGCGGCGGCGGCAAGACCACTCTTTTAAGCATACTCGCCGGCATAGACGGGCCCTCTTCGGGAGAAGTGGAGTGCTCATACGGCAAAAATTACGGCGCTTTCGTCTTTCAGGGCGGCAGACTTTCGGACAGTCTTACTGTGGAAGAAAATTTTGAACTTATTGCACGGCTGTTCCCCGAAAAGTGCGGGGACTTCCGCGCCGACGCCCAAAAGTTCGGCCTTGACGACCTATTAATGCGCAAACCTGCCGAACTTTCCTTCGGCGAGGTGCAGCGCGCCGCCATTCTCCGCGCCGCCATGGCAAATCGCCCCGTGCTGTTCGCCGACGAGCCGACGGCAAACCTCGACGAGGAGAACTGCCACAAGGTAGCGGAGCTCTTAAAGGACATCTCCCGCCAAAGGCTGGTGATAGTCTCCACGCACGAGCGCGAGTATTTCGAGGATATTGCCGACCGGATTATATTTTTAAAGCGCGGCAAAGTTGTCTCCGATACTAAAAAGAGCGAAGAGGAGGGCGCGCAGGCAGCTTCTGAAGATGAGGGCGCGCGCACGGCCAATGTGAGCGCACCCGTGTTCGGTTTCCGCTCTGCCGTGTGGCTTGCCGCAAAAACGATGCGGCGCACTGCCGTTTCGGCGGCGCTCGCCTTCATCTCGCTGCTAATATGCGTGGCGTGCATTGCATCCTTCTCCAACGTGTATCTCTTTGACCGTGCTGTCAGCACATATACGGCGGCCTCGGCGGAGGGTATGCCCTTTATGGAGTTCATGCTCGATAACTCCTCCATGGGCGGGGGCAGCACAGGTATTTCCGATGTCGACGGGTTTATCAACAGGGGGCAGTATTCCTCCGTTTCGGCGGATATGCTCGGTAAGTTGCAGGGGGAGTGCGACGCCACGCTCTTCTACGACGGCAGTCTCAGCCTTGATTTCGAGCCCGCCGCAGAGGGCGCCAGGGGCGGCTCTATAACGGTCAGCCGCCTGTATTTTTCTGACAGCTGCCCCTTTGACGTGGTCTACGGCAGCGCCCGATTAAACGGCGGCATGGCCATTTCGCTGGGCGCGGCAGAGGCCGCCCTCACAGGTTTCGGCCTCACTTCGCCCGAACAGCTCATAGGCCGCACGGCGGGCGGCGTGCGCATCGCCTGCATATACAGTGCGGAGAGCCGCTCCCTCGAAGGCGAAAAGCTTACGGCAATGGAGATAAATGCCTACGACCGGAGGGCGGTAATGTCGCGGTCGGCGTTCACCGGGTCGGAAGCTTCCGAGCTGGGTGAAATCGGGCGCTTTACCGTAGTCGTTGAAGAGCAAAACGGCAGCATCTGGCAGCGCTATGTGTATCAATATTCCCGTAAGGACGACCTGTTTGATAATACTCTTGTTTTGGGCGAGGCGCCCTCGGCAGACGGCGAGGTGTGCATCTCCGACGACTATGCCGTAAGCCGCTTCGGCAGTGCGGAGGCGGCCGTCGGTTCGCGTTTATCGGTGACCTATTTCGGCGTCGACGGCAGCAGAAACGTGCGGGAATATACCGTTACCGGCATAACGTCGGGCGGGACGGGCGGCAGCAACATATATTATACCGACGCCGAGGCGCTTGAGATATTCAACAGCTTCGGCGATTGGCAGATGAACGGCAACACGGGCGTGTTTGTGCAGAATTACACGGCGGACGACGTGGTCTATCTGTTTGAAAACGGCTTTGTTGAAAATTCATACTTCAGCGAAATACTCACCGACTCCATAGACTGGCTCGAATCGCTCAGAATAGTGCTGCTTGCGGCGGGCGGGCTGTTTGCCTGCTGCGGCATAATAACCATGGCCTTCTTTGCGGTGAACACCTTCTCAAAGTGCGGCCGCGAGGTGGGCGTGCTGCGCTCGTTCGGGCTGAAGCCCTCAAAGGTAGCTGCAATATTTGTCTGCCAGCTGGCGGCGCTCGCCATAGCGGCCTATGTTCTGGGCGTGGCAGTCTCGCTGGCCATCATACCTGCGTGGAATTCTATAGTGTTTGCAACAAACGGCGCGTGCCCTGTATATTTCGTCGCGCTGTGCCTGCCCGTCGCGCTTGCCGCGGCCGCGGCGCTGTTTGTTCTGGGAGCGGCATTCATATGCGTGCATACCCTGCGCAAGAGTACGGCCGAATTTATCAAAAAGGGCTGAGGGTACCGTGTATTCATTGCTGAATATTATCTTTTAATTTTGCAAAACGCCGCCGCGCGGGATGCTCCCGCGCGGCGGCTTATTCTGTGCCTTTGCCGCTACCGCGCCTTCGGCGTGTAAAAAATAACAAAACCTGTTTGCATTTTTCAGATAACACTTGACAAAACCGCCCCGCAAATAGTAAACTATATGAGTAAGAAAATACTTATTTGCGCGGCGTTTGCACGGCAGTGCTTTTTGCCGCATGGAGGATATAATGGCAGAGTATTATGTTGGCATAGACATCGGAGGAATGACCATAAAGGGCATAGTTCTGGACGGAGAGGGCAAGGCCCTCGTGGAGGACGTGGCCGTCACCGGCTCTGAAAACGGCGGCGACTTCATGTGCGACATCATCGGCGAGCTCGTGTTTTCCATGCTCAAAAAGTGCGGCGGTACCAAGGAAGAGGCGTATGTGGGCGTAGGCTGCCCCGGCGTTATCGACAGCGAGCACGGCGTACTCGTATTTTCCGGTAATTTAAACCTGCGCGACTATCCCCTCGCAAAGAAGATAGAGGACAGGATAGGCATACCCGTGAAGGTGACCAACGACGCCAACGCCGCCGCCCTCGGCGAGGCCAAATTCGGCGCGGGCAAGAACTATAAAAGCAGTATCCTTGTAACTTTGGGCACGGGAGTCGGCGGCGGCATAATAATCGACGGCAAACTGTTCGAAGGTTATAAGTCGGCGGGCGCAGAGATCGGCCACATGGTAATAGAGCGCCACGGCGACGTGTGCACTTGCGGCCGCCGCGGCTGTTTCGAGGCTTATTGTTCTGCGACGGCGCTTGTGAGGCGTACGCGCAGGCAGATGGAAGATAACCCCCGCTCGGCAATGTGGACCAAATATACATCAGATACCGCCAACGGCAAGACGGCATTCGATTTCTATCATACCGATATCGACGCCAAGGAAGTTGTCGACTGGTATACGAAGTATCTGGCGTGCGGACTTGCAAACCTTGCCAACATATTCCGTCCCGAAGTGATAATGCTCGGCGGCGGCGTGTCGGAGCAGGGCGACAATCTCATCGTGCCCGTGCAGACATATGTCGATAAAGAACTGTTCGGCGGCACGGCGTACGCTCCCGTAAAGATAGTAAAGGCCTCGCTCGGCAGCAAGGCGGGCGCGTACGGCGCGGCGGCTCTTGCAATGGGTGGCTGCCTATGACGAGAGATATACCAGAAATTTCCCTCCAGCGGTTGCCAATATATTTAAATTATTTAAAATCGCTCCCCGAAGGGGATAAATATATTTCATCAGGCGCAATAGCGGCCGCCCTCGGCATGGGCGAGGTGCTCGTGCGCAAGGATCTCGCCTACACAAGCAGTTCGGGCCGCCCAAAAGTTGGGTATGTGCGCGCCGAACTTATCGCCGCCATAGAAGAATACCTCGGCTGCAACAAAAAGAAGAACGCCGTTTTAGTGGGCGTAGGCGGCCTGGGCAGCGCTCTGCTGTCTTATGGCGGCTTTTCAAAATACGGCATAGATATCGTTGAGGCGTTCGACAGCGACCCCGAAAAGATAGGCACCACCGTCGGCGGCAAGGCCGTGCGCGGAGATGACGAGCTTGCTTCCGCCGTAAATAAATACGGCGCTCTGCTTGCGATAGTGGCGGTGCCCGCGGTTGCCGCCCAGCAGGTTTGCGATTGCCTCGCGGCCTCAGGCGTAAAAGGCATTCTGAATTTTGCTCCCGTGCAGTTAAAGGCGCCCGAAAGCGTGGTCGTGCGCAATATCGACGTGGCCGCAAGCCTTGCAATACTTGCCAGCCTTCTGTGAGAAGGTACGGCGGGGCAAAAGCGTCGGATGCCCGCACAAATAATCTGTATAAGATTAAAAATGATATTTTAATTATATTTTATTTGTGGGCGTTGCGTTGCGGCCAAGGCATTTTAAAGACACATATGTCAGTTATACTTAAAATTTATTTCAAGCAAATAAAAATTCCGTGCGGGGTTCTGCACGGAATTTTTTATTGGCCGCGCGGGTGCGCATGGCGTATTTTGCGCGATTCTACTCCCGGTAGAATTGGTTTTTTTTCGGTAGAGCGCGTATTTTAAACCGTAGAAGGCGGGACGCGCATTTTACTGAGCAAAGTGTTGATTTTTATTACGGTTTATAATAAAATATAAACCGCAATGAATAAAATTTTATCCGTCCGCCAAACGCTTTCCGTGGCCGGTCACGTTCATGCCTTCCGGTTTTCAGGCTTTACAGGGCGGCGGGCGCTCTGTTGCGCCGCGGGCGGCATTTAAAGGAGAAATGCTTATGTCTGACTATAAGATCACATGTTGTTCCACAGCCGACATATCTGCCGGGCATCTCAAAAAGCTCGGCTGCGCTTTCGGCAAATATCACTATATTATCGACGGCAAGGACTATGCCGACGATCTGTATTCAACAATAACGCCGGAGCAGTTCTATGCAAAGATCGACGCGGGCGCCATGCCTACCACCTCTCAGGTCACTCCCGAAGAGCTGTGCGAGATATTTGAGCCCATTCTTTCGGCCGGCTTCGACCTTCTGCACATAGAATTTTCTTCGGGGCTTTCGGGCGGCTGGCAGTCTGCGCTCGCCGCGCAGAAGATAATGCAGGCAAAGTATCCCGCCCGCAAGGTTTATGTAGTAGATTCGCTCGCGGCGTCCTCCGGCTACGGACTGCTTGTGGATAAGGCGGCCGAGCTCAAGGCGGGCGGCATGGGCATAGATGAATTGAAGAAATGGATAGAGGACAACAGGCTTCGCTTAAAGCACTGGTTCTTTGCCACAAACCTTGCCCACTTTAAACGCGGCGGCAGGGTATCCGGTCCCGCCGCGGCCATAGGCACGCTGCTCAATATCTGTCCGGTGATGGACGTCAACAGCGAGGGTAAGCTCATCGTGCGCCGCAAAGCCGTCGGCAGGAAAAAGGCCCTCAAGGACCTCTTCAATTGCATGTGCGCCCAGGCCGAGGGCGGCATGAACTATTCCGGAAAGTGCTATATCTGCCATTCAATGATGGAGTCAGAGGCAAACCAGCTCAAGGGCATGGTGGAGGAAGCTTTCCCCCGGCTGAACGGCAAAGTCGAGATAAATCCCATTGGCACTGTAATAGGCTCCCATACCGGTCCCGGAACGGTGGCGCTCTTCTTCTTTGCTTCCGACAAGCGCGGATTGTAAGTCTGGTTTTTATAAGCGGCGCGCGCCGCGGCAAAATAAAGCCGCAGCGCGCGCTTTGAACATATTTATCATTTTTTTTGAGTAGTTTATATTTTCTGCTATTTTTTATAGCCGTGCGTTAAAATTGACATATTTGACAATATAATATATAATATTGAAAATATTACTTAGAATATTTCGCGCGTTTGCGCCGTTACCGCGGCGCTTGACGCAGAAAATATCCGGAGTATCGGGTGAATACAGAGAATAAAGAAAAAAAATATGCGGAAGGCGCATCCGTTGCGGAAGAAGCAGGCGGTGACGCCGCGGAAAAAGAGATGACCGCTGAGGAGAGCCGGACGGCGGTTGGCGGATCTTCCGCAGACGGGGCGGACGGACAGGCGGGAGGAGCCGCGGATGAACCGGACGCCGCTGAAGGGGGAGAGCTTAAAACAGCGGCGCCGAAAAGAAAGCGCGGCTGGATATGGAATATCGTGCTCATCGTTATAATTGCGCTGGGGCTCTGGAGCCTTTTCGGCATCTCGGGCGAGATAACGGGCGAAGGCGGGGGCATGACGTTCGGCGAGGCAATGTCGAATATAAATCTGCCGGGCGCGCTTCTGCTTGTCGCCGTAGTTCTCGGCGTAATGATAGTCGACAGCCTCAAGTTCTGCATCGTGAACAAGGCGGTAATAAACAGGGTGCGCCCGGGTGTGGCCATAAAGACAAGCTTTCTGGGCAAATTCTACGACGGCATAACGCCCTTTTCCACCGGCGGGCAGCCCATGCAGATATACTACATGACCACGAAGGGCGTCAGCGGCGCCGATTCCTCTGCGATAGTGCTCATACGCTACTTCGGCAGCATATTCGGCTTTACCGCTCTGGGAGCGATCTTCATGATCCTCGGCGTGTCTTTGGGCTATATCGATAACGTTGAAGTGGGCAAAACGCTCCTCATGGTATGCGGCTGGGTTGGGCTTTCGGTCAACTTAATTCTGCCCGTATTTATCGCATTTTTTGTATTTATGCCCAAACTTGCGCACAAGCTCACCGGTTGGTTCATAGGCCTGGGTGCAAAACTGCGCATAGTGAAGCATAAATACAGGGTGATGAAAAAGGCCTTGAAGGTGGTGGACGACTTTACAAAGTCGTTCAAGATAATAGTAAAGCGCCCCGTCCTTTTGATTTTGTTCCTCGTCTGCTGCTTTGCCGAAAATTTCCTGACTTTTTCCGTCCCGTATTTTGTTATGAACGCCCTCTCGTGCGAGTTGGACGGCATGTTCTTCATGATAATGTCGCTCAACGTGTTTGCGACCTTCGGCGTGTCATTTATTCCCACTCCGGGCAACTCGGGCGTGGTGGAGGGCATGGGCGTGCTGGCGTTCAACGTCGCCGCGGGCGCCGCGCTTGCTTGGTCGGTGTTCTTCTGGCGCTTCTCGGTATATTATATCTATATATTTATAGGTATCATAATGACGGTCGTCGATTTAATAATCAAAAATATCAGGTCAAAAAAGTCGGTTGAGTATGAAAAAAGCGGTGATTCTCGGAATTGACTGTTGGTATCCCCAAGTGGACGGCGTCACGAATGTGGTAAAAAATTACCGTAAAAACCTGCGCGGCGGCGGCTTTGATTGCGAGATAGTCGCGCCCTCTTACGGCAGGAAATCCGATGAGGAGGGGGAGGAGAGGTATTGCGGCGGAGTGTTTCACCACTTTTCGCTTTCGGTGCCCTTTTTAAGTTTCCGCAATTCCATGCCGGGCTGCGACAAAAAGTTAAAGAAATTTCTCGATGAAAGGCATCCCGCGCTGTTGCACGCCCATTCGCCGTTTGCCATATGTTCTTATTTTGAAAGATACGGTAAACGCCATAATATACCCGTCGTATACACCTTTCACACAAAGTACAGGGACGAATTTTTTCGCGTAACGCATTCGC